>Ga0208700_1000073_pt1 | contig 36819 bp, 34 predicted proteins | sample DeeseametaMP2016_FD_184179 | JGI IMG/M metagenome (GOLD analysis project Ga0208700, IMG submission 184179) | Marine microbial communities from the Deep Pacific Ocean - MP2016 (SPAdes) | ecosystem: Environmental > Aquatic > Marine > Oceanic | place: East of Hawaii, North Pacific Ocean | collected... | reverse complement strand
TTCGCGGGCGCAGCCTTCTTCGCGGGCGCAGCCTTCTTGGCCGGCGCAGCCTTCTTCGCGGGCGCAGCCTTCTTCGCGGGCGCAGCCTTCTTCGCGGGCGCAGCCTTCTTGGCCGGCGCAGCCTTCTTCGCGGGCGCAGCCTTCTTCGCGGGCGCAGCCTTCTCGGCAGCCTTCTCCGGCTCGGAGTCCGGCGCCCCTCGACGGCGGATCACACGACGCGCGGCGGAGGCTGCCGTGCCGGCCAGGGACTTGCGTGCGGCTCGAGCCATGTGGCCCGACTCCCCTCGACAGGCCCGCCGGTGGCCGACAGGCTCGATCAGATGTTGGCCGGAGGCTAGTGGCTGCGGCCCCACCACTCAACGCGCCTCGCCGAAATGCCACGAGGCCGGCTCCTGGACGGAACCGGCCTCGTGGACGAGGTGAGGAGGACTCAGCCCTCCTCCTCCCCGAGGATCGAACGCAGGCGCTTGGGAGCGGGGGCGTCCTCGGAGGGCGCGTCGTCGGCGCTGCCCTCGAGGGCCTCGAGCTGCTGGGTGAAGTAGCTGCGCAGGCGGGAGCGGTACTCGCGCTCGAAGGAGCGCAGGCGATCCACCTCGCCGGCCAGCTTGTCGCGCTCGCGCTCGAGGTCGCCGAACATCTGCTGGCGGCGCTCGGCGGTCTCGGAGTCGAGCATCTGCGCACGGGTGCGGGCGTCGGCCTCCATGCGGTCGGACTTGGTCTTGGACTCGCTCTCGAGCCGCTCGGCCTTGGTGCGGGCCTCGCCGATGATCTTGTCGGCCTGGTCCTTGGCGTCCTCGACGAGCTCGTCGGCGTTGCGCGTGGCGATCTCGAGCAGTCGCGCGGCGGCGTTGGACGCCTCGGGCACGGTCTCGACCCGGATCGTCTCCACGGGGCTGGAGGCAGCGACGACGGGCTCGGGCTCGGGCGCCTTGGCCGGCTCCGGGGTCTTGGCCGGCTCGGGCTCGGCCACCGGGGCGGGCGGCGTGAACGCCTCGGTCGGGGCACCCCCGGCCTGCACCTGGGAGAGCTGGACGCGCAGGTCGTCGTTCTCCTTCGTGAGGCGGGCCAGCTCGGCCTCCACCTCGTCGAGGAACTGGTCGACCTCCCCCATGTCGTAGCCCTCACGGAGGCGGACGGGCGTGAAGCGCTTGTTGCTCACGTCCTCGGGCGTCAGCGGCATGACCTCACCCATTCGTTGTCGTCTGCAGCGGTGGTCTGGTCGACCACCGCACCTGTCGGTCGAACAATAGCGTCCCTGGTGGGACTGGTGGGACTCACGGGTCCCGGGCGGCGCGGCGAGGGTCTCAGGACAGCAGCAGGCTGTCGTTGACGTTGAGCAGCACCCAGGCGATGACCAGCACGAGCAGGAAGCTCAGGTCGAGCGCGAAGTTGCCCAGGCGCAGCGGCGGGATCACCTTGCGCAGCGCCTTGATGGGCGGGTCGGTCACCGAGTAGACGACCTCCAGCACCACCAGCAGCGGGCCGGTCGGCTGCCACTGACGGGCGAAGACCATCACCCAATCGACGATGAAGCGGACCCACATCAACGCGATGAACACGAAGAGGACCACGTGGATGATCGAACCGGCGACGTACACGTCGGTGAAACTCTCCTCGTCAACGCCCGCGAGGGCGCTCAGCTCTGGTTGAAGAAGCCACCCTCGACGATGCGCTCCTTGTCCTCGGCCGCGACCGAGACGTTGTGCGGCGAGAGCAGGAACACCTTGTTGGTGACACGCTCGATGGTGCCACGGGTGGCAAACACCAGGCCCGCGGCGAAGTCGACCAGGCGCTTGGCGTCGGAGTCGTCCATCTCGGTGAGGTTCATGATCACCGGGATGCCCTCGCGGAAGTGCTCACCGACGGTGCGCGCCTCGTTGTAGGTGCTCGGGTGCAGGGTCGTGATGCGGGACAGCTCAGCCACCACCGGGGTCGGGGCCGCCGTCGGGCGACGGCGCTCGGAGAGGTCGGAGACGGGCGCCGGACGGGCGGCCCGCGGGGAGGCGACGGGTCGGGTCTCGACGGTCTCGTCGTGGCCGTCGTACTCGTCGTACCGGCCGGTGTCCTCGACGAGACCGAGGTACTCGCCGATCCTGCGCATCGCGCCGCTCATGAGTCGTGTCCTCCGGGATCGAGCGCCCCGGTGACGGGACGCTGGTTGTAGTGAACGCTAACGGTCGAGCGGCCTGGAACCGAGGATTGCCGAGCCGACACGCACGTGTGTCGCACCCACGGCGATCGCCGCCTCCAGGTCCCCGCTCATGCCCGCGGACAGGACGTCCGCGGAGGGGTGGTGGTCGAGGAAGGTCGAGCGGACCCCGGCCAGGCGGTCGAAGGCCGCGGACGGCTCCTCCCCCAGCGGCGCGACGGCCATCAGGCCCCGCAACCGCAGGTGCTCCGCGGCCACCACGGCATCGGCCAGCGCCGCGAGGTCGGCGGGGTCCGCGCCCGCCCGGTGCTCGGCCCCGGGAGGGTCGAGGGAGACCTGGAGCAGGACGTCGACCGGACGCCCGCGCTCCTGCGCGCCCCGGTCGAGCCGCGCCACGAGCTTGGTGCGGTCCAGGGACTCCACGACGTGGGCGTAGCGGGCCACGGCGCCGGCCTTGTTGGACTGCAGCCCGCCGATGTAGTGCCAGCGCAGGTCGAGGTCGGTGCACTCGGCGGCCTTGGGCTCGGCCTCCTGGTGGCGGTTCTCGCCGACGTCGGTGACGCCGAGGTCGGCGAGCAGCCGCACGTCGGAGGCGGGGAAGAACTTGGTGACGGCGACGAGGGTGATCTCACTGGCGTCGCGGCCAGCCTCGACGCACGCCCGCTCGATCCGTCCGCGGACCTGCGCCAGCCCGTCTGCGAGCTCCTCGCGGCGGCTCACCGCGCACCTCCCGAGGTCCACACCAGGCCGGCGAAGCGGCCGGCCCGGTCACCGTCGCGACGGTAGGAGTGCAACGTCTCCTCCTCCAGCGTGCAGCGCGCGACCTCGTGGACCCTCACGCCGTGGGCCTCGAGCTGGGCACGGACGCCGGCACCGAGGTCGAGACCGGGCGTGCCTCGGCGCGTCTCGGCGTACGTCGTGGGGACCAGCGCGGCGACCTCGGCTCGCATGTCCTCGGGGACCTCGTAGCAGGCGCCGCACACGTGCGGGCCGACCCAGGCCTCGAGGTCACCGGCCCCCAGGTCGCGCATCGTCGCCACGGTCCTGCCCACGATGTCGAGGGCCACCCCCTTGCGACCGGCGTGCACCGCGCCGAGCACGCCGGTGCGCGGGTCGGCCAGCACGACCGGGACGCAGTCGGCCACCCGCACCATCAGGCCGAGACCGGGCGTGGTGGTGACCAGCGCGTCGGCCGTCGGGACCTGCCCGGTGGGCTCGGGGCCCGGGCGGTCCACGACGAGCACGGTGTCGCCGTGGACCTGGTTCATCCGCGCGAACCGCACCCCGCAGGCCTCCTCGAGCTCGGGGAGGCTGTCCTCGAACGCCGGGCGCAGGCCCTGGAGGTCGAGGGTGGAGTCGGTGAAGGCGACGTCCACACGGACGTCGCCCTCCCGGTGGTCGCGGTGGGAGAACACCCCTACTTCAAGAAGTCCGGGACGTCGAGGTCGTCGTCGTCGAACTCCACCTGGCGCGGGGCCGGGCGGGGCGACGGCGTCGCGGGGCGAGCCGACTGCTGCCCGCCGGGCTGACCGCTGGACTGGGACGGCTGGGACGGCTGGGCGGGGCTCGAGGTCGCCTGCGGCGCCTCGTCGGTACGCCGCTGGGCGACCGCGGCGGCGACGGCCGCCCGGGTCTCCTCCTGCGTCTGCTGCGGCTTGGGCTCGCGGCGCAGCACGGTGCCCTCGTCGCGACGCTTGGGGGTGCCGCCGTCGAAACCGGCCGCGATCACGGTGACCCGGACCTCGTCGCCGAGGGCGTCGTCGATCGTGGCACCGAAGATGATGTTGGCCTCGGGGTGGACCGCCTGGGCGACCAGGGCCGCCGCCTCGTTGATCTCGAACAGGCCGAGGTCGGAGCCACCGGCGATCGAGAGCAGCACGCCGTGGGCGCCGTCGATGCTCGCCTCGAGCAGCGGCGAGGACACGGCCATCTCCGCAGCGGCGACCGAGCGGTCCTCGCCACGGGCCGAGCCGATGCCCATCAGCGCCGAGCCGGCGTTGGCCATGACCGACTTCACGTCGGCGAAGTCGAGGTTGATCAGGCCCGGGGTGGTGATCAGGTCGGTGATGCCCGAGACACCCTGCAGCAGCACCTGGTCGGCCTGCTTGAAGGCGTCGAGGACCGACACGTTGCGGTCGGAGATCGACAGCAGGCGGTCGTTGGGGATCACGATGAGGGTGTCGACCTCGTCGCGCAGCGCCGCGATGCCCTCCTCCGCGGAGTTGGCACGGCGGCGGCCCTCGAAGGCGAAGGGGCGGGTGACGACACCGATGGTCAGGGCGCCCAGCGAGCGGGCGATGCGTGCGACGACCGGCGCGCCGCCGGTGCCGGTGCCGCCGCCCTCGCCGGCGGTGACGAAGACCATGTCGGCCCCCTTGAGGACCTCCTCGATCTCGTCGGCGTGGTCCTCGGCGGCCTTGCCGCCGACCTCGGGGTTGGCGCCCGCGCCGAGGCCGCGGGTGAGCTCGCGACCGATGTCGAGCTTCACGTCGGCGTCGCTCATGAGCAGCGCCTGCGCGTCGGTGTTGATGGCGATGAACTCCACGCCCTTCAGACCGACCTCGATCATCCGGTTGACGGCGTTCACACCACCACCACCGATACCGACGACCTTGATGATGGCCAGGTAGTTCTGTGCTGCCACGGCTCTCGCCTCTCGAATCCGAACGTTGGGTGGGTGCTGGTCTGGGTGCCAGGGGGCTGGCTCGCCGGGGACGTCCGCTGCAGTCGCCCTCGGCCTCGTACGCCGGTCTCAACTCTGACCCTCAGGCTGAGGGTTATAGTTATGTCAACCTCGTCGTGCCCATGACAGTAGGAGTCGTCGGCCACGGATCCGCGCAGACACGCCACGACACGCCACGCCGCCCGGAGATTTCGGGCGAGCCGGCGTACCGATACGCCGGCTCGGCACCCCTCCCCCGCGGACGCGGGCTGGCTGGCGGGCTACTGGCGCGTGGTGGGGTTGCTGGGGACCGAGACGTCGTAGACCGACGCCTCCTGGCCGAGCAGGACCTCGAGGACCTCGGCCTTCTGGGCGGAGTCCTCGGCACTCCCCCACACCACCGTCCGCCCGTCACGCAGCGCGAGCTCGATCTGGTCGACGGTGGCGACCGAGACGTGGTCGACCCGCGGCGCGAGGTCGTCGGGCAGCGCCGAGACCACGGCCGCCGCCTCGCGAAGGCTCTCGCTGGTCGCGCCTGAGGAGGTCTGCACACGGGGCAGGTCGGGCGGGGGCGCCTTGAAGTCGCGGAAGACCACACCGTCCTCGTCCAGCCCGCGCAGGGTGGTGCCGATCTGCACCACCGCGACCGCCTGCCGCTCCACGACGGTGATCTCCACGCTGTGCGGCCACCCGCGCACCACGTCGACCTCCTTGACGATCGCCAGCGACTGGACCCGGGTCGAGATGGCTCCCAGGTCGACACGCGCCAGCGGCTCGTCGAGGGGCACCGCCGCCACCCGCTCGACCTCGCTGACCGAGAGCTGGTCGGCGCCGATCACGGTGACCTGCTCGGCACGCAACCAGGCGGAGAACCACACGGCGTACGTCGCCAGCCCCAGCAGGCCGAGCACCAGCAGCCCGACCAGGGCGCGGCGCCACGACAGCCAGCGGCGCGCCCAGCGCCGCCGGGTGAAGGCCCGGCGGGTGCGGTCCTGGCTCACGGGCGGGTCCGGCCCAGCAGGTCGAGCACCTGCGGTCCGACCTCGGTGATGCTGCCGGCACCGAGGGTCAGCACGACGTCACCGGGACGCGCCCGGGAGACGAGCTCGGCGGGCACGTCGGCCTGGTCGGGGACGAAGGCCACACGCTCGGGCGGCAGGGGGACGGCGCCGGCGACCAGCGCACCGGTCACCTCGGGGTCGGGGTCCTCGCGGGCGAGGTAGACGTCGAGGACGACCACCTCGTCGGCGGCGCCGAGCGCCTCGCCCATCGCATGGCCGAAGAGCCGGGTGCGCGAGACCAGGTGCGGCTGGTAGGCCACGACCACGCGTCCCTCCCCCGCCAGCGACCGCGCGGCCTCCAGGTCGCCGGCGATCTCGATCGGCTGGTGCGCGTAGGAGTCGTAGACGCGGACGCCGTCGACCTCGCCCTTGAGCTCCATGCGGCGCCCGGTGCCGGTGAAGGACTCCAGGCCGGCGCGCAGGCCCTCGAAGGGCTGGTGCAGCCTGAGCCCGGCGGCCAGCGCCGCCAGCGCGTCGAGGACGTAGTGGCGGCCCGGGATGCGCAGGGTCACGCGGCCCAGCTCCACGCCCCGGTCGACGACGGTGAAGGCGGAGGTGCCGCCCTCCAGGACCACGTCGACCGCGCGCACCTCGGCGTCCTCGGACTCCCCCACCGCGACGAAGCGCAGGTCGCGGGCCTCGGCCACGGCCCGCAGCGCGGCCGCCCCCGGGTCGTCGACGCAGGCGACGAGGAAGCCGTCGCCGTCGATGCGGCCGACGAACTCGGTGAACGCGGCGCGGTAGGCCTCCTCGGTGCCCCACTGGTCGAGGTGGTCGGCGGCGACGTTGGTGACGACCGCCGCGAACGGTGAGTAGACGAGGAACGCCCCGTCGCTCTCGTCGGCCTCGGCCACGAAGAGCGACCCGGCGCCGGCGTCGGCGTTGCGGCCGGTGGTGGAGAGCAGGCCGCCGACGGCGTACGTCGGCTCCGCGTCGCAGGCGAGCAGCGCGCAGGTGAGCAGGGAGGTCGTCGTGGTCTTGCCGTGCGTGCCGGCGACGGCGACCACCCGGCGGCCGGCCATCGTGGCGGCCAGGCCGGCCGAGCGCGGCAGGAGCCGCAGCCCGCGTCGGCGGGCCTCGGCCACCTCCGGGTTGTCCTCGCGGGCCGCCGTGGTCACCACGACCGAGTCCCCGGCCCCGAGGTCGCCGAGGTGCTCGGCGGCGTAGCCGCGGTGGATCGTCACGCCGAGCTCGCGCAGGCTGGGGAGGAAGGGAGTGTCCGCGTCGTCGGACCCGGTGACCTCCACGCCGGAGGCCGCCATGATCCGTGCGATCGCTGACAGGCCCGCGCCACCGATGCCGACGAAGTGGACCCGGCCGAGATCGTCGGCGGGGAGGATCTCGTCGGGGACGGGGAGCCTCATGCCGAGCGCCCCGCGGCCTCGAGGACGATGCGGGCCAGGGCCTCGTCGGCGTCGCGCGGGACGAGCGAGGCGGCCGCCGCGCTCATCGCCGAGAGCCGGGACGGGTCGGTGAGCAGCGGGACGGCGTGCTCGACGACCCAGGCGGTGGTGAGCTCGGCGTCCTCGACCAGCAAGGCCCCGCCGGCCTCGACGACCGGCACGGCGTTGAGCCGCTGCTCACCGTTGCCGATCGGCAGCGGCACGAAGACCGCGGGCAGGCCGGTGGCGGCCGCCTCGACCACCGAGTTGGCGCCCGAGCGGCAGATGGTGAGGTCGGCCGCGGCGAGCGCGAGGTCCATCCGGTCGCAGAAGTCGAGCACGACGTAGGGGACGTCGGTGGGCACCGGCTCGGCTCCCCCGTGCTTGCCCTGCACGTGGAGCACCTGGACGCCCGCCTCGGCCAACGCCGTCGCCGCGCCCGAGACCGAGCGGTTGAGGCTCTGGGCGCCCTGCGACCCGCCGGTGACCATGAGCGTGGGCCGGTCGGGGTCGAGCCCGAAGAACGCGCGCGCCTCGGCACGCACGGCCGCGCGGTCGAGCGTGGAGATCATCCGACGGATGGGCAGGCCGACGTACTCGCCTCCCCGGAGCGGGGTCTCGGGGAAGCTGGTGCATACCCTGGTCGCCACGCGGGCGCCGACCTTGTTGCCGATGCCGGGCAGCGCGTTCTGCTCGTGCACCACGATCGGCAGCCGGCGCCGTCGGGCGGCGAGGTAGGCGGGCACCGAGACGTAGCCGCCGTAGCCCACGACGACGTCGGGGCGGACGCGGTCCAGGACGTCGTACGTCGCCCGGACCGCGGCGCGGAGCCGACCGGGGACCTTGAGCAGGTCGGCGCCGGGGCGCCGGGGCAGGGGCACCGGGGGCACCAGCTCGAGGGGGTAACCGGCGGCCGGGACCACGGTGTTCTCCAGGCCGCGGGGCGTGCCGAGGCAGGTGATCTCCGCCGCGGGCTCCAGCCGGCGCAGGGCGTCGGCGGTCGCGAGCAGGGGCGAGGTGTGGCCGGCGGTGCCGCCGCCGGCGAGGAGGATGCGCATCGGGGCCGACTCTAGGGATCGCGGGGGCGGGTCAGGAGACCCGACCCGCCGAGACACCGGTCGAGCGTGACCGACGACGCGCGGCCAGGGCGCGCGCCGCCTCGGGCTCGCGCCGGGCGAAACCGATCAGCAGCCCCAGGGCCGCCAGGGACGGCAGCAGCGAGGAGCCGCCGTAGGAGACCAGCGGCAGCGGCACCCCGATGACGGGCAGGAGCGCGAGCACCATGCCGACGTTGATCATCATCTGGCCCAGCAGCCACACCACGATGCCGAAGGTCGCGTAGCGCACGAACGGGTTCTCCGTGCAGCGGGCGACCCGGAGCGCGGCGAAGGCGATGGTCAGGAACAGCCCCACCACCAGCAGGGTGCCGACGAGCCCGAGCTCCTCGCCGAGCACGGCGAAGATGAAGTCGGTGTGGGCCTCGGGGAGGTCGCCCCACTTCTGCTGGGAGGCGCCGATGCCTTGGCCGAACCAGCCCCCGCTGGAGAGGGCGTACAGGCCGTGGGCGGGCTGCCAGCCGGTGTCGTGGAAGTCGGCGAAGGGGTCCATGAAGGTGGTCAGGCGCGCCCAGCGCTCGCCGTCGGTCACCGCGAAGCCGGCGGCGATGGTGCCGACGACGGCGAAGGTGAGCACGAAGAACCGCATCGGGGCGCCGACCACCCAGAGCATGCCCATGAGGATCGCGCCGAAGACCAGGGCGGTGCCGAGGTCGCGCCCGGCCACGACCAGACCGGTCGCCAGGAACATCCCGGGGACCACGGGCACCACGAGCTGGTGCAGGTTGCCGAGCCGGCGCTCCTTGTTGGCGTAGACGGTGGCCGCCCACAGGATCAGCGCCAGCTTGGCCACCTCTGAGGGCTGCATCTGCAGCGGGCCGACCCCGAGCCAGTTGCGGTTGCCGTTGATCTCGCGGCCCAGGAAGATCGTGAGGAACAGCAGCACCAGCGACAGGACGTAGACCCACACCGAGACCCGGCGCAGGAACCCCAGCGGGAGGCGTGAGGCCACGAAGGCAGCGGGGAGCCCGATGAGCAGCCACATCAGCTGGCGGCGCACGACCGCGTAGGAGTCGCCGTCGTTGAAGCGGTAGGAGTAGACGCTGGAGGCGCTCAGCACCATGATCAGGCCGATGGTCAGCAGCAGCGCGGACGCACCGAGCAGCAGGTAGTACGACGTCAGGGGCTTGTCGAGCGCCTCGCGCAGCGAGACCAGCCACGCGAACCGGCCGCCGGCGCCCTCACCGTCCCGCTCGCCGCGGAGCTCGCCGGGAGTCATCAGCCGGGTCTCGTCGGCGGTGGTGCTCACCTGGCGCTCCTGCTCCTCGTGCGGGTCGTGCGTCAGCCTCCGAGGTGGGCCCGGACGGCCGCGGCGAACGCGTCACCGCGGGCGCCGTAGTTGGCGAACTGGTCCATCGAGGCGCACCCCGGGGCCAGCAGCACCGTGTCGCCCGGCTGGGCGAGCGACGCTGCGGCCTCGACGACGCGACCCATCGGACCGTCTCCACCATCAGTCACACCAGTCTCATCGCTCCCGACCCGGATGACCGGCACATCGGGCGCGTGTCGGGCCAGTGCCTCGGCGACGACGTCGGCGTCGCGGCCCAGCAGCACCGCCCCGCGGAGCCGGTCGCGCACCGAGGCGACCAGGTCCTCGAAGCGGGCGCCCTTCGCCAGGCCCCCCGCCACCCACACGACAGGGTCGTAGGCACGCAGGGAGGAGAGCGCGGCGTGCGGGTTGGTGGCCTTGGAGTCGTCGACCCAGGTGATGCCGTCCTGCTCGGCGACGACCGCGATGCGGTGCCCGTCGAGGGAGAAGCCGCGCAACCCGTCGCGCACCGCCTGCTGCGAGACGCCGTGGGCGCGTGCGAGGGCCGCGGCAGCCAGCGCGTTGAACACCACGTGCGGAGCCGGGCTGGGCAGGTCGTCGACCGTGCACAGCTCGGCGGCGCTGGTGGAACGCTCCTCGATGAAGGCGCGGTCCACGAGCAGGCCCTCGACGACCCCGAGCATCCCGGGCTGGGGCATGCCGAGGGTGATGCCGATGGCCCGGGCTCCCTCGACCACGTCGGCGTCGCGGACGAGCTGCTCGGTGGTCGGGTCGGCGACGTTGTAGACGCAGGCCCGCTGCACCCGCTCGAAGACACGGCCCTTGTCGGCGGCGTACTCGGTCATCGAGGGGTACCAGTCGAGGTGGTCCTCGGCGACGTTGAGCACCGCGGCGGACTCGGCGCTCATCGAGTCGGTGTAGTGCAGCTGGAAGCTGGAGAGCTCCACGGCGAGCACGTCGTGCGGCACGGGGTCCATGACGGCCTCGACCAGGGGCAGCCCGACGTTGCCGGCGGCGACGCTGCGCAGGCCGGCCTGTCGCAGGATCGCGTCGAGCATCTGGACCGTCGTGGTCTTGCCGTTGGTGCCGGTGACCGCCAGCCACGGGGTGTCGTGGTCGGGGTGGCGCAGCCGCCAGGCCAGCTCCACCTCGCCCCACACCGGGATGCCGCGGTCACGGGCCTCTACCAGCAGCGGGCTGTCGGGCCGCCAGCCGGGCGAGGTGATGACGACGTCGACGTGGTCGAGGTCGGTGGGCAGGGCGGCGGTCGTGCCGGGCCCGAGGCGTACGTCGGCCCCGAGGACGCCGAGCAGCTCGGCCTGCTCCTCCTTGCCGGCGGCGTTCTCGTCCAGCGCGGTGACCGAGGCCCCGAGGTGGGTGAGGTTGTCCGCGGCGGCGAACCCGGAGACGCCGAAGCCGGCGACGACGGCCCGCACACCCTCCCAGGAGTCGGTCTGCCCGAGGGCCTGCAGGTCGGGGCGGGGACGGTCGGCGCTCACGTGCCCGCGACCCACTCGGCGTAGAAGATCCCGAGGCCACCGGCGACGCACAGGCCGGCGAGGATCCAGAACCGGATCACCACGGTGACCTCCTCCCAGATCATCTCGAAGTGGTGGTGGATGGGCGCGATGCGGAAGAGCCGCCTGCCGGTGCCGGTGAGGCGCCGGGTGGCCTTGAACCAGGTGACCTGCAGCATCACCGAGACCGTCTCCATGACGAAGACGCCGCCGAGCACGATGAGCAGCAGCTCGGTGCGGGTGAGGATCGCCAGGCCGGCGAGCGCCGCGCCGAGGGCCAGCGAGCCGGTGTCGCCCATGAAGATCTGCGCGGGCGCGGCGTTCCACCACAGGAAGCCGAAGCAGGCGCCGGTGATGGCCGCGGCGATCACCGCCAGGTCGAGCGGGTCGCGCACCTCGTAGCACTTGCCGTAGGTGATGTCCTCCAGGCGGCACCACTGATTGTTCTGCCAGATGTTGACGATGGTGTAGGCGCCGAAGACCATCACGCTGCACCCGGTGAGCAGCCCGTCGGCGCCGTCGGTGAGGTTGGTGGCGTTGCTCGTGGCGATGACCATCAGCAGGATCAGCGCCACCACGACCACCGCAGGCAGGACGAAGCTGTCGAAGTCGCGGATGAAGGACAGCGAGAACGACGCCGGACGCTGCCCGCGGTCGTCCTCGAGCAGCGGGCTGAGCGCCAGGATGCCGAAGGCGAGACCGATCACGGTCTGGCCCACGATCTTGGCCTTGCTGCGCAGCCCCAGGCTGCGCTGCTTGTAGATCTTGATGAAGTCGTCGAGGAAGCCGACCAGGCCGGTGCCGACGAAGAGCAGGAGCAGCAGCAGCGCGGAGGCGCTGGGCGTGCTGACGGTGATGATCTTCGCCGCGAAGTAGCCGATGACGCTGGCGCCGATGAGGACGACACCGCCCATCGTGGGGGTGCCGCGCTTGACGTGGTGGGTCGTGGGCCCGTCGTCGCGGACCTCCTGGCCATAACCCATCTTCGTGAACTGCCGGATGGCGTAGCGGGTGCCGATCAGCGAGATCAGCAGCGAGATGCCGCCCGCCAGCAGGATCGCCCTCACCGCTCGTCCACCTCCGCGCGCCCGTGCGCCGTCGTCTCTCGCGACCTGCTCGGTCGGTTGTCCTGTGACCCGGGTGCGGGCCGTCGACCATCTTGGCGCATGGCGCCGGGTCCGCCACCACGCCCCGCCGCGCGGGTGGGGATCCTCACGCCGGCCGGGGGCGGTCGGGGCGGGCCGGGAGGCCGCGGAGCGCCTCGAGCGCGACCTCGCGGTCGTCGAAGGGGTGCACGGTGCCGTGCACCTCCTGACCGGTCTCGTGGCCCTTGCCCGCGATCAGCACGATGTCGCCGGGTCGGGCCTGCGCGACGGCATGGGCGATCGCGGCGCGCCGCTCCCCCACCTCCAGCACCTCGGCCCGCCGGTCGGACGGCACCTGCTCGGCGCCGGCCAGGACCGCGGCGCGGATGCTCGCGGGGTCCTCGGTGCGCGGGTTGTCGTCGGTGACCACGACCAGGTCAGCCAGCCGGGCGGCGATCTCCCCCATCAGCGGGCGCTTGCCGGTGTCCCGGTCCCCGCCCGCCCCGATCACCACGAGGACGCGCCCCTCGGTGAGCGGTCGCAGGGCCCCGATGGCCGCCTCGACGGCGTCCGGCTTGTGCGCGTAGTCGACGACGACCTCGAAGTCCTGACCGGCGTGCACCGACTCCAGCCGCCCGGGGACCCCGGCCAGCCCGCTGATGCCGCGTGCGACGGGGGCGGGCTCGAGCCCCGCCTCCCCGGCCGCCACGACCGCGGCGAGCGCGTTGGAGACGTTGTAGCCGCCGGCCAGGGGGACGCCCCCCTCGATCCGCAGCCCACCGGGGCCGGCCACCGTGAAGTCGGTGCGGCTCGGGGCGGGGTGCACGTCGACGGCGTGCCAGTCGGCGTCGGTGCCCGCGACCGACACCGTCGAGACGGGCAGCGAGGTGCGGTCTGCCAGGAGCCGGCCGTGCTCGTCGTCGACGCAGACCACGGCGCGGCGGGCGCGCTGAGGGGTGAACAGGGACGCCTTGGCCTCGAAGTACTCCTCCACGGTGTCGTGGAAGTCGAGGTGGTCACGGCCGAGGTTGAGGAACACCGCCACGTCGAAGACCACGCCGTCGACCCGTCCCAGCACCAGCGCGTGACTGGAGACCTCCATCGCGCAGACCTGCACGCCGCGCTCGACCATCAACGCGAACAGGCCGTGCAGGTCCGGTGCCTCGGGGGTGGTGAGGGCCGTCTTCACGTCCTCGCCGGCGATGCGGGTCCCGACCGTCCCGACGACCGCGGCGACGTGGCCGGCGGCGGCCAGACCGCCCTCGAGGAGACGGGTCGTGGTCGTCTTCCCCTGGGTGCCGGTCACCCCGATCATCGTCAGCCTCCGGGCGGGGTGGCCGTAGACCTCCGCGCTCACCGCCCCCAGGACGCCCCGCGGGTCGTCGACGACCAGGGTGGGCGTGCCCTCGGGCAGCCGGTCGGCACCGGCCGGGTCGGTCAGCACGGCGACCGCCCCCGCGGCCAGGGCCTCGACCGCGAAGTCCGCCCCGTGGGCCCGCGCCCCCGGCAGCCCCGCGTAGAGGTCGCCGGGCCGGACCCGTCGGGTGCTCAGGGTGACACCGGTGACCTCGACCGACTCCGGCTCCCGGCCGCGCCAGGCGGCTCCGGGGCAGGCGCGCGCGGCGAGCTCGCCCAGCGTCGTACGAGGCGGGTGGGTGGGGCGGGGGTTCGGGTCGCTGCTCACGGTCGGACCACCCTAGGGACGGGCGCGGCCGGCCACCACTCGACGGCTCACCACTCGACGGGCAGGTCGGAGGGCTTGGTGCTCGTCGGGGGCACGGCGTAGCGACGCAGGGCGTAGCCCATGATCTGGGAGAACGCCGGCCCGGCGACCGAGCCGCCGCCCCCGCCGTTGCGGGGGTTCTGGACCACGACGTAGACGGTGAACCGGGGGTCGTCGGCCGGGGCGAACCCGGCGAAGGAGACGGTGAAGGTGCCGTCGTAGCAGCCGCACTCCGAGGACGCCCGCTGGGCGGTGCCGGTCTTGCCGGCGACGCGGTAGCCGGGGACCTGGGCCCGGGGGGCCACGCCCGCGTCGGGGTCGACGACGCGCTCCATCATCAGCATCGTCTTGCGCGCCGCCTCCTCCGACAGGACGCGGCGCGAGGTCGTGGTGTCGGTGCCGACCCGCTGGCCGCTGTCGGTCGTGGCCGTGCCGCGCACCACGCTGGGGTCCACGCGGACGCCGCCGTTGGCCACGGCGTTGATGGCCGCGGCCATCTGCAGGGCGTTGACCGAGATCGACTGGCCGAACGCGACGCGGTCCTGGGTCTGGGAGGTCCACAGCGACCCCGACGGCACGATGCCGGCCGACTCGCCGCGCACCCCGACGTCGGTGGCCTCACCGAGCCCGAAGGCCGTGAGGTAGTCGCGCAGCTCGTCGCCCTCGAACTTGTCAGCCGCCAGCACGGTGCCGATGTTGGAGGACTTGGCCAGGACCCCGGCCAGCGTCAGCTTGATGGTGCCGTGGTCGAACCAGTCGCCGATCGAGCGGTCCTGCCGGGCCAGCGACGGCGGGACCGTCAGGCGGGTCCGCGGCGTGACCCGGCCGGCGTCGACCAGGGCACCGAGGGTCAGCACCTTCTCGACCGAGCCCGGCTCGTAGACGTCGCTCATCGCCCGCGAGCCGAGGTCGGCCTCGTCGGACTCCAGCGGCTGGTTGGCGTCGTACGTCGGGTAGTCGGCGAGGCTGAGCACCTCACCGGTCCGGGAGTCCATCACGACCGCCACGCCGGAGTCGGCACGGGCGCCGTAGACGGTCTGGCGCAGGACGCGCTGGACGTACCACTGCAGCTCGCGGTCGATGGTGGTGGTGAGGTCCTCGCCGTCGACGGCCTCGACCACGGTCTGCTCGCCGAGCGGGATCTTCTGCCCGGCGGCCACCGAGTAGCGGGCCGACCCGTCGGTCCCCGACAGCTGGGCGTCGAAGGTGCGCTCGAAGCCGGCCAGCGGCTGCGGGGTGCCGTCGGCCAACGGGGTGCCGAGGAAGCCGACCAGGTTGGCCGCGACGTCGCCGGCCGGGTAGACCCGGATCGGGTCGCGCTGGGTGGTCAGCCCGTCGAAACCGCGCGCACGGGCGCGGTCGAGCACGTGGGCGGCCTTGGCTGCCGGCACGGCACGGGCCATGTACTGGAAGCGGGTGTCGGTGCGGCGCAGCCGCTCCAGGACCGTCACGTAGTCGACGTCGAGCTTGGTGGAGAGCAGCTTGGCCAGCTGGGGCGCCCGGTCGACGGGGTTGCCGGCCTCGTCGGTGTTCACCAGGGCCGGGTCGGCGATGACCATGACGCCGTCGACCGACTCGGCCAGCGGCTCCCCGTTGCGGTCGAGGATGTCGCCCCGGGTCGCCGGCAGCACCACGTCGCGTGATCCCTCGGCGGCGGCCATCGCGGCGTACGAGCCCGGGTCCAGGCCCTGCAGCTGGACCAGGCGGCCCCCGAAGACCGAGAGCACCATCGCGATCAGCACGAAGCCGATGCGCAGCCGCACCTGGGGTGCGCCACGACGGGGGTAGCGGGAGGTCGCCACGGTGTCCTCTGCTCGTCTCTCGGTCTGGTGCTGGGGTCTGGTCTGCCGTCCGACAGGGCCGGTCAGGCGTCGCGGTTCTTCTTCGCCCGCTCGGCCTTCTTCTTCGCCTTCTGCTTCTCCGCCTTCCGCTGGGCCTTCTTCTCGGCCTTCTTCTGGGCCTTCTTCTCGGCCTTCTTCTCGGCCTTCTTCTCGGCCTTCTTCTCGGCTCGGCGCTCGGCGCGGGCCTCCGCGCCATTCCTAGCCCCGCGCTCGGCCGCAGCGGCGTCGCCACGCCCGTCGCTCAGCACGCCCTCGGCAGGACGGACCACGGTCGCCGGCGGGTCGAGCAGCGACGGGCGCGCCGCGGGGCGCGGGTCGAGGAGCACCGGAGCGACCACGCGTGCCCCGACCGGGTCCCCCTGCACCGACCCGTCGGACAGGTCGAGGAAGAGCGGAGCGGCCGGCACCCGCATGCCGAGCTGCTGGGCCTTGCGGGCGACGACCTGGGGATCGCGCAGGTTCTCCAGCTGCATGCCGAGCGACTCCTCGCGGGCGGAGAGCAGCGTCGCCCGCTGCTCCAGCGAGGTCGCGGTGAACGAGGACTGCTGCATGGAGGTGTTGAACAGCAGCAGGCCCACGACGCCGCCGAGCAGCAGGAGGGTCACCAGGGAGACGAACGGGACGCGAGCGGCCCGGGTGCGGGCACGGGGGACGACGGTGAGCCGGGCACGCTCGACGGCGGCCTCGGCCAGGCGCGGCGCACGCTGACGCAGCGCGGCGGTGCTGACGGGGCTGGGCATCAGACGGCTCCCCTGTTCCTGCTCTGGTGGTGCTGGTGGGTGTGCTTGCTCGGGTGGACGCGCTCGACGGCGCGCAGTCGGACGGAGGCGGCCCGGGGGTTCTCGGCGATCTCGGACTCGTCGGCCTTCTCCGCACCCCGCGTGACCTGCCGCAGGGGTGGCTCGCTGCCCTCCGGCACGAACGGCAGGTCGGGAGGCAGCTCGGAACGGGTGCCGGCGGTGAAGGCCTGCTTGACCATCCGGTCCTCGAGGGAGTGGTAGGACTCCACGACCACGCGCCCGCCGACCCCGATCGCCTCGATCGCGGCCGGCAGCGCACGGCGCAGGACGGCGAGCTCGTCGTTGACCTCCATGCGCAGCGCCTGGAAGGTGCGCTTGGCCGGGTGGCCGCCGGTACGCCGGGCGGGTGCCGGGATCTCGGCGTACAACAGCTCCACCAGCGGCCCGGAGGTGGTGAACGGCTCGGCCTCGCGGCGACGTACGACCGCCTGGGCGATCTTGCGGGCGAACTTCTCCTCGCCGTAGTCGCGCAGGATCCGCGTCAGGTCACCGACCGAGTAGCTGTTGAGCACGTCGGCCGCGGTCGGCCCGCTCGTGCCGTCCATCCGCATGTCCAGCGGCGCGTCCTCGGCGTAGGCGAAGCCGCGCTCGCGGACGTCGAGCTGCATCGAGGAGACACCGAGGTCGAAGAGCACGGCGTCGACCTCGTCGAGGCCGAGGTCGGCCATGACGTCGGGGATCTCGTCGTAGACGGCGTGGACGCCGGTGAACCGGTCGCCGAAGGGCGCCAGCCGCTCGCCGGCCAGCCGGAGCGCCTCGGTGTCGCGGTCGACGCCGATCACGCGGGCCGACGACAGTCGGGTCAGCACGGCCTCGGAGTGGCCACCGAGGCCGAGGGTGCAGTCGATCATCACGCGGGGACGGTCGTTCTCGTCGCGCTCGAGGGCGGGCGCCAGCAGCGCCACGACCCGGTCGAGCAGCACCGGGACGTGCAGGGGGCCAGCCACCTCAGCGACCCAGGCCCGAGAGGCCGGTCAGCAGCGCCAGGCCCGTGGCCGCTCCCACCGAGGTGGCCAGCGAGAACGCCATGAGCGCGGCCGCGTCGCGGGCCTGGTGCCGGACCCGCCGCTCGGCGGTCGGCGCCGGCGACGGCGCGTGCGTGCTGCTCATTGTTCGACCCATCTGGACGGCGGTGTGGGGGTGGTGGTGCGGGGTGGGGCTGCGGGCTGGCACTGCCGGGGGGATCCCGCCGGGCCTGGTCCTCGCCCGCTCCGTGAGCTCGTGATCTGGGGCCGGGGAAGGTGTCCCAGAGACGTCCGTCTGCGGCCGGGGAAGGTGTCGCAGAAGGGGTGGAGCGGGCAGGGACCAGGCCCTGCGGTGTCCCGCTGTGCAGTTGTGGTGGAGCGTGGGTGGAGCGCCGGTGGGGGCGGTCAGTCGCCGGGCGACTCGTCGAGCTCGGCGAACTTGGCCTGGGCGCCGCTGGAGTACTCCTCCCAGCGGGCCGGCGACCAGATCTCCACGCGGTCCCCGACCCCGACCACGACGACGTCGCGCTCGAGACCGGCACTGGCCCGCAGGAAGGTCGGGATGCCGATGCGCCCCTGCTTGTCCGGGGTCCCCTGCTCGGCTCCGGCGAACAGCACGCGGCGGTAGTCGCGCGCGTCCTTGTTCGTCATCGGCGTCGCCTGGGCCCTGGCCGCCTCGGCCATGAACGTCTGCTCGGGCCACACGGTCAGGCAGTTGTCCTGTCCCTGAGTGATCACGAGGCCCTCCGCGAGCGCGTCCCTGAACTTGGCGGGGAGGAACAGGCGGCCCTTCTCGTCCAGCTTCGGCGTGTAGGTGCCCATGAAGAACACGGGGCACCTCCGCTGGACGTCAGGAACCACCCGGCTCCTCCACTTTCCCCCACCCTACTCCACTTTCCTCCACCGTCAACCACCTTCCTCCCCTTTCGCACCCCCTCCGCTCCCCCGTCCTCCCCCGCGCTCCTCCCCGCCCCTCACAGGCGCTCCCCGGCGCTCACACGTCCTCCTGGGCGCCCCGGGATCCGATCGCGCGCGTTCGCAACCAACCCGTGATCCCAGACGTCTGACCCGGTGCGCAGCGGACGGCTAGGTTGCTGCGACCGCCTACGGTGGTCAGACCGACGAGGGAGAGGACGCAGCCGTGGCAGCACCGAGCGCCGACGGGGCGGACCTGGGCACACTGGCCCGGGTCGCCGACCAGGTCCGCGGCAACATCGAGCGGGTCATCGAGGGCAAGCCCGACGTGGTCTCAGCGACGCTGGTGGTGCTGCTGGCCGAGGGGCACCTGCTCATCGAGGACGTGCCCGGCGTCGGCAAGACGATGCTGTCGAAGTCGCTGGCGCGCAGCATCGACTGCAGCGTCCGCCGCATCCAGTTCACCCCGGACCTGCTGCCCTCCGACGTCACGGGCGTCTCGGTCTTCAACCAGGACACCCGGAGCTTCGAGTTCCGCCCCGGCGGCGTCTTCGCCAACGTGGTGGTCGGCGACGAGATCAACCGGGCCTCCCCCAAGACCCAGTCGGCGCTGCTGGAGTGCATGGAGGAGCGGCAGGTGACCGTCGACAACACGACGTACCAGCTCGACTCCCCCTTCATGGTCATCGCGACGCAGAACCCGATCGAGATGGAGGGCACCTACGCCCTACCCGAGGCCCAGCGCGACCGCTTCATGGCGCGGGTGTCGGTGGGCTACCCGGTCGAAGCCGCCGAGCTGGCCATGCTGCAGACCCACACGAGCCACCGCCCGCTCGACGACCTCGAGCCGGTCACCGACGCCGCCGAGCTGCGCAAGCTCATCGCGATCGTCGGGCAGGTCTACGTCTCCGAGCCGGTCCAGCGCTACGCCGTCGCGATCAGCGCCGCCACCCGCCGCACCAGCGACCTGGCCCTCGGCGCCTCGCCCCGGGCGACCCTGCACCTGGTGCGGGCCGCCAAGGCGTACGCCGCGATGGCCGGCCGCGACTACGTGCTGCCCGACGACGTGGCCGCCCTCGCCGAGCGCGTCCTGGCCCACCGCCTGCTGCCGAGCACCGAGGCCGCGATGGGCGGTCGCACCACTCCGGAGATCCTCGCCGGGGTGCTGGGGTCCGTGGCGGTGCCCGAGGGACACCGGCACTGATGCGCGAGGCGCTGGCGGGCCTGACCCTGCGGGGTCGCGCCTTCGTGGCCGCCGGCATCGCCGCCATCGTCTGCGCGGTGCTGCTCGGCCAGCCGGCGCTGACCCGGGCCGGCGTGCTGGTGCTGGCGCTGCCGCTGGTCACCGCGCTGGTGCTCGGCCGCAGCCGCTACCGGCTGGCGCTGGTGCGCAGCGTGTCCCCGAGCCTGGTGGCCGCGGGCCAGCCCGCGCGCGTGACCCTCTCGCTGACCAACGACGGTCGGACCCCGAGCGGGGTCCTGCTCCTGGAGGACAAGGTGCCCTACGCGCTGGGCACCCGGCCTCGGTTCGTGCTGGAGGGGGTGCGCAGCGGCTGGCACCGCCAGGTGACCTACCAGGTCCGCTCCGACGTGCGTGGCCGACACGAGGTGGGCCCCATGCAGGTCCGCATCACCGACCCGTTCGGCCTGGTCGAGCTCGGCCGCGCCTTCCGCTCCACCTCCTTCCTCACCGTGACCCCTCGGACCGTCCCGCTGCCGGCCGTGCCGCTCAGCGGGTCCTCGCACGGGTCGGGCGACCAGCGGCCGCGCGCGTTCGCCACGGGCAGCGCCGAGGACGTGACCGTGCGCGAGTACCGCCGGGGCGACGACCTGCGACGGGTGCACTGGCCCAGCTCGGCGCGGATGGGCGAGCTGATGGTCCGCCGCGAGGAGCAGCCCTGGCAGGCCCGCGCGACCATCGTCATCGACAACCGGGCCTCCGCCCACCGCGGGCAGGGGGCGGGCTCCTCGCTGGAGGCCGCCGTCAGCGTGGCGGCCTCGGTGGCGACCCACCTGGCCCACCGTGGCTTCCAGGTCCGTCTGGTCACCGCCAACGCCGTCGAGCACGCCGTGTGGCACGACCGCGACGCCGACCGCAACACCGGGCCGCTGCTCGAGGCGCTGGCTGTGCTGCAGCCCAGCCCCGTCACCACCCTCGACGCCGGCTGGCTGGCCGAGCCCGGCCACGGAGGTCTCGTCGTCGCCGTGCTCGGAGCCGTCGGCGAGGCCGACGCCCCGGTGCTGCGGCGGATGCAGTCGCACACCGCCGTACCTCTCGCGCTGGCGCTGGACGTCGACGCCTGGGCCGGTCGGTCGACCGGGTCCGCGGCACCGGTCCTCGCCGCCCGGGGCTGGCGTGCCGTGGGGCTCGGCCCCCAGGACCCGCTGGACGTGGCCTGGCAGGAGCTGGGCAGCCGGGTGGGCGCCGGAGCGGCGCGATGAGCCGTCCCTCCCCCGCCCTGGGCCCCGCGCTGGTGACCGCCTCGGTCGCCGCCGCCACGACGTGGGTCGCCCTGCTGTCGTGGCGGGGCCTGACCGACCGCCCCAGCGACGTGCTCGTCCCGCTCGTGGTGCTCGCCGGTGTCGTCGCCGGGGTCGGGGCCGTGGGTCGCTGGGCACGCCTCGGCCCCTTCGGGGTGCTCGTGCTGCAGGTCGTGCTGGCCGGCATGGTGCTCAGCTACGTCGTGAGCGGTGCCCCGGTCCCCGTCGGCGCGGCGTGGGCCGACCTGCGCGCCGAGGTCGACCTGGCGATGGAGGGAGCGCGCGCCTACGCACCCCCGGTGCCGGCGGAGGAGGCCGACGTCTCGCCGCTGCTGCTCGGCGGTGGCCTGCTGTGCCTGCTTCTGGTCGACCTGCTCGCCGCGGGGCTGCGCCGCGTGCCGTTGGCCGGCATCCCGCTGCTGGTCGCCTACAGCCTGCCGGTCGGGCTGCTCGGCACCGACCTCACCTGGTGGGTCTTCGCGCTCACCGCGCTGGGCTTCCTCGTGCTGCTGTTCGGCCAGGAGGCCGGCGACGTCGGCCGGTGGGGACGGTCCCTCGAGGAGGGGCCCGGTGGCGCGTCCGGCAGCCTGCAGTCGGCCGGCGTGCGGATGAGCGCCGTCTCGATCGGCCTCTCGGCCACGGCCCTGGCCGTCGTCGTGCCGCTGGCCATCCCGACCCTCGAGGTGCGCCTGCTCGACATCGGGCGCGGTGGCCCCGGCGGCGACGGCATCGAGATCGAGAACCCGATGGTCGACCTGCGCCGCGACCTCAACCGCGGCGCCGACGTGCCGCTGCTGCGGCTGACCACCGACGACCCCGCGCCGTCCTACCTGCGCACCTCCGTGCTCACCCGGTTCACCGCCAACGAGTGGAGCTCCGGCGACCGGCAGATCCCGACCGAGAACCTCCCCGACGGCCGGATGCCCGACCTCGTGGGGGTCGACGAGTCCGTGCCGCGCTCGACGTTCCGCTACGAGGTCGAGGTGCTGGACTCGCTGACCTCGCGGTGGCTGCCGACGATGGCACCGGTCGCCGCCGTGCGGGCCGAGGGCGACTGGCGCTACGACGCCTCGACGATGGACTTCCTCTCCGCCGACAAGGAGCTCGACACCGCGGGGATGAGCTACTCCATGACCGGGGTCCAGCTCGACCTCTCCGCCCAGCAGCTCGCGGACGCACCCTCCTCGGCCGGACAGGTGTCCGCCGACTTCACCGCCCTGCCGCCGGGCATGCCGCCGCTGATCCGCCAGCTGGCCAACGACGTCACCCGCCAGGCCCCCACCCGCTTCGAGAAGGCCGTCGCCCTGCAGGACTGGTTCCGCGAGAACTTCACCTACTCCCTGGACCGGGTGCCCCCGGGCAACGGCACCGACGAGCTGGTGGACTTCCTGTCCACCGAGGAGGGCGGGCGCACCGGCTACTGCGAGCAGTTCGCCGCGGCGATGGCGGTGATGGCGCGCCAGCTCGGCATCCCCGCCCGCGTCGCGGTGGGGTTCCTCGTGCCGGACGAGGTCGAGGACGGGGTCTTCGAGTACTCCGCCCACGACCTGCACGCCTGGCCCGAGGTGTTCATCGCCGGGGCCGGCTGGGTGCGCTTCGAGCCCACCCCGGCCGACCGGGCCGACGGCGTACCGAGCTACACGCGGCAGTCGGTCGACGGCCCCGACACCGACCCGACCAGCCCCACCGGTCGCCCCCAGGACGACACCGCCAACCCCGGCGGGCCCGACGACGAGACCCCGGACCGGACGCCAGAGGAGGCCGAGGACCCGCTGGCCGCGACGCAGGACGAGGGTGGCGTGAGCTCGGCCTGGGTCGTGCGCGCGGTGGGCTCGGTGGCCGCGCTGCTGCTGCTCGTGGCCCTGGCCGCGCTGCCGGGGGCATGGCGCCGCCGTCGTCGGGTACGCCGGTTGGCCGGCGACCTGGAGTCGGTGTGGGCCGAGCTGCGCGACACCGCCGTGGACCTCGGGGTCCCGTGGCAGGCCGGCCGCTCGCCCCGGGAGACCGGGACGGCCCTGCGCGAGCAGCTCCCGCAGGTGGGCGGGCTGGACGCGCCGCGCCCGGCCCTGGACCGGTTGGTCGCCCGGCTGGAGCAGCAGCGCTACGCGCGGGCCGGCTCCGAGGAGGCGGACGTGACCGAGGAGGTCCGGCGCGACGGCGTACGCGTGGTGTCCGGGCTGGTCAGCGCGGCCGAGCCGCGCGCCCGACGCCGCGCGCACTGGCTGCCCCGGACCCTGGTGCGACCGACCCGGCCGGCTGCCTCGGGCTCACCGGTCGTGGACCGCGAGTTGGTCGACCAGGTGCGCTGAGGGCCACTGCCGGGCGAGCAGCGAGCGGTCGTCGGGCCCAGCGCCGGGCGGCAGCGAGCGGTTGTCGGGCCCCACTGTTGGTCGAGCAGCGAGCGGGCGTCGAGACCCCGGTCCCCCGGATCGCGGGGTCAGAAGCCGCCGTTCTCCTCGCGGCGACGACGCCACCGCTCCTCGACGCGCTCCATGAAGGAGCCGGAGGAACCGCGCTGGCGGGAGCGCATCTTGCCTCGGCGGCCACCGTCGATGACGGTGAAGCCGGTCTGGCCGGCGGGCTGGCCGGGTGCCTCCTCGCCGGGAGCGGGGGCCGCCTGGGCCTGACCGCGCAGTGCGTTGAGACCGAGGGTGGCCGAGCCGAGCATCACGACGAAGCCGGCGATGCCGATGGGCCAGACGTTGATGACCGCACCGGTCATGAGCAGGACGACTCCGAGGACGAACACAGCTCCGGCCAGCACCGCGCGCCGCCGGGCGGCGCGGCGCAGCGAGGTGCCGCGCAGGGTGGAGACGAACTTGGGATCCTCCTCGGAGAGGGCGCGCTCCATCTGCTCGAGCAGTCGCAGCTCCTCTTCCGAGAGTGGCACGGTTCCTCCATGGTGCTCGCCTGGTGCACGGCCTCGTCCCCGTGGCCGACGGCACAAGTCTAGGCAGGCCGTCGCGCGCATGGTAGGGATGCACCCATTTTGGGGCCACTGGTCCCGACCGGCGCCGGCCAGCACACGATCTTCACGCCGAACCGGCGTATCAACACGCCGGTTCGGCGCCCCTTCCACGCCGCAACGGCAGTCCTTCCGGAAGGTTGCGCCGGTTCGGCATCCCTTCCAGGTCGAGCCGGCGTATCAGCACTCTGACTCGACGTGCTCACCCCAGCAGGCTGGCGGGACGCACCGCGGCGCTGCCGAAGCGTCGAGCGGCGCGGTCGACGGCCCGGTCGGCGTCGGACCAGCCGTGGTCACGCTCCCCCAGCAGCGCCTGGCGGTGCACGCTCTCGCGCGGCACCAACCCCTCGACCCGGACCCCGACCAGGCGCAACCGGGCACGCTGCAGACCGAGGGCGTCGAAGAGCCCCACGGCGGTGCGGTAGACGTCCTGGGTGACGTCGGTGGCCTCGGGCATCGTCCGGGAGCGGGTGAGGGTGGTGAAGTCGGCGAAACGCACGGTGATCGACACGGTCCGGCCGGCGACGCCGGCGACCCGCATCCGCCGCGCGACGGTGCCGGTGAGCGCCAGCAACTCGCGCAGCACCACCTCGCGGTCGTCGACGTCGCGGGAGAAGGTCTGCTGCGCGCCCATCGACTTCTCCGGATCCGCACCTCCCCCGATCCCGAAGACCGGCGTCTGCTTGGCCACGACCTCACGGCGGTCCTGGCCCCAGGCCAGCTCGTGCAGGTGGCTGCCCAGCGCCTGCCCGACGGCGCGCTGGAGGGTGCGCAGCGGGGTGTGTGCGACGTCGCCGACCGTGACGAGCCCCAGCCGGTGCAGCATCGCGCGGGTCTTCTCCCCCACCCCGTAGAGCTCTCCCACGTCGAGGGGGTGCAGGAACGTCGTGACCTCCTCGGGCGGGACCACCACCACGCCGTCGGGCTTGGCCCGGCGGCTGGCGAGCTTGGCCACCGAGATCGACGCCGCCACCCCCACCGAGCAGGTGATGCCCTGCTCGTCGTGGACCGTGGCGCGGATCCGGTCGGCGATCTCCTCGGGGGTCCCCCAGCGGCGTACGGACCCACGGACGTCGAGGAACGCCTCGTCGATGGAGACCACCTCCACCACCGGCGTGATCCGCCGGAAGGTCTCGACGACCGCAGCGGAGACGGTGCCGAAGACGTCGTGCTCGGGGCTGACGGTCACCGCCTGCGGGCACAGCCGGCGGGCGCGCGCCGAGGGCATGCCCGAGCGCACGCCGTGCTCCCGGGCGAGGTAGTTGGCCGAGAGCACCACCCCACGGTGGCCGCCGCCGACGATGACCGGCACGTCGCGCAGCTCGGGGCGGTCGCGGGTGGCGACGGAGGCGTAGAACGCGTCCATGTCGACGTGCAGGACCGGGGTGTCGGTCATGGCCGCCACCGCCCGTGCGTCAGTGACGTCTCGAGCGTGCGCGAGCGACCTCTCGGCCGTGCGTGAGTGACCTCTCGGCAGTCAGGAGAGTCAGGCGCGGGCGAGCAGGTGGAGCTGGGTGGCCAGGGGGAGGTACTCCGGGCGCTCGGCGACGGCCTGCTCCAGCTCGAGCAGGGCCGCGGTGGCACCGGGCTCGAGGTCGAGCAGCGAGCCGGGGACCAGGTCGGCGAAGACGCGGACGCCGTGGACGGTCTCGGTGCGCAGGCCGGCCGCGTCGAGCAGGTCGGTGAGCTCGTCGCGGGTGAAGCGGCGGCCGGCACGACCGGGCTCGGTGCTGGCCGCCGACGCGGGGTCGAGCAGGGCGAGCGCCTGGCCGAAGTGACCGGCCATGGCCCGCGCGATGACCGCGGCGTGGCGCTGGGCGACCAGCAGCGACAGGGCGCCGCCGGGGCGCAGCACCTCGTGCAGCGTGGCGAGGGCGCCGGCGGCGTCGGTGACGTGCTCGAGCACGCCGTGGCACAGCACCAGGTCGGCGCTGCCGGGTGCGACCGGCCCCGCAGGCGCGAGCAGGCTGGACAGGTCGCCCTGGTGGGCGACCACCTCGACACCCTCCTCGCGGGCGCGGCGGCCCAGCGAGGCGAGGGCGTCGGGGCTGGGGTCGACGACGGTGACGCGGTGGCCCATGCCGGCGATCCGGACCGCGGAGACGCCGGTGCCGCCGCCGATGTCGAGGACGTCGAGCGGCTCGCCGTCGAGGAGGCCGCGCAGGGCCTCCCACACCACGGCGGTACGGGCGTTGGCGCGACGCTGCTCGGGCCGGTCGGTACCTGGCATGGCCCCCACCCTAGGGCGTCGGTGGGCCGGGTCATCCCGGGCTCCCCGGGCTGCGGTGCCACAGCTTGCGGGCGACGTCGCGGGCGTCGTCGCCGGCCGGCTTGATGTCGGCGTACGGCGAGAGCTTGAAGCCGCTGGAGTGCACCAGCACCCGGCGCCGACCCATGCCTCCGGCGGTCGGGCCGTCCTGCGGCTCCTCGGAGAAGTCCGGCGGCCGCGCCATCACCGGGCGCGAGGCGCGGCTCTCGGCCGCGCCGGCCCCCGCACGCTCCACACCGACACCCCCGAACCCGCCAGGGACCACGGCCATCTCGGCGTGCACCGCCTCGAGGCCGCCGCCGCGCCAGGTCTGGTGCAGGGCGGGCAGCTCCCAACAGCCGGTGGCGCGCAGCGAGACCCCGCGGTGGCCGGTGCGGCGCAGCTCGCCGCGCACCACCAGCAGCCAGGAGTGGAAGACCGTGGCGGCGTAGGGGCCCTGGGCGTCCTCGAAGAAGGTCGCGTCGACCGGGCCGGTGCCGTCGTCGAGGGTCAGGAAGATGACGCGGCGACCGGAGCGGATCGGCGGGGTCTGGGTGGCGACCTTGACCCCGGCGACCAGCAGCTCGGCCTTGCTGCGCTGCCCGAGCAGGTCGCGGCTGCGGGTCGCCCCGAGGGCGTCGAGGAAGGGGCCGTAGGTGTCGACGACGTGCCGGCTGGCGTCGAGGCCGAGGATCTCCAGCTCCGCGCGCATCCGCTCCTCCGCGGTCATCTCGGGCAGCCCGGAGAGCTCGCCGTCGCCGGGGGCGTCGCCGAGGTCGAGTGCCAGCTGGACCGACTCCACCGGCTCCGGTGGCGGGGCGGTGCGGGCCTGGGCCGAGGAGCGGCCCCAGATCCCGTCGCGGACGGGGGTGCCGGAGTCGTCGCGGTAGCCGGCAGCGATGTCTGCGGGACGCCGGTCGCCGCGCAGGTCGCGCTCCCCCACCGACTCCGCCCCGCGCTGGCGCTCGCGCACCTCGGCGTCGCTGGAGTTGCGGGCGGCGGCCGCGTCGGCCACCGCCGCCGAGCGGGCGGGGGTGCGGGAGCGCCGGCCGGCCCCGGCGCCGCGCCCGGTGCTGCGGCCCCGGGCGGCGCGCTCGACCGCGCGGCCGTGCCGGTCGAGCTCGGCCACCTGCAGGAGCAGGTCACGTCGGGTGACGGTGCCGCGCTGGCGTACGTCGGCGCCGGAGGTGTCCCCCAGCCCGTAGGTCGCGTCGAAGCCACCGGCCAGCACCAGCCGCTCCACGACCGGGCGGGAGACCCGCGCGCGGTGCCAGAAGTCGCTGAGCGAGTGGTAGGGCCGGGCCGCGACGACCCGGTCGACCTCGGCCTCGCTGATGCCCTTGACCTCCGAGAGCGCGAGCCGGATGCCCCACCGTCGCGTGGGTCCGTCGGGCAGCCCCTCGGGCTGCTGGTCGGTCCACCACGGCACCCCGGGACCGGGCCCGGGACCCTCGTCGAGCACCTCCACGGAGTACTCCCTGCCGCTGCGGCACACGTCGAGGCCGAGCACCTCGATGCCGCAGCGGCGGGCGTCCTCGAGGATGAGGCGCTTGGGGTACATGCCGGGGTCGTGGGTGAGCACCCCGGCCAGGAAGTGCGCCGGCCAGTGCGCCTTGAGCCAGGCCGACTGGAAGGTCGGCAGCGCGAAAGCGGCCGCGTGGGCCTTGCAGAACCCGAAGGAGGCGAAGGCCTCCAGCACCGACCAGACCTCCTCCACCACGTGCATGGGGTAGCCGCGGCCCAGGGCGCGTGGGAAGAACCACACCTTGGTCTCGGCCATGCCCTCGCGGTCCCCGAGCGCGCGGCGCTTCTCGTCGGCCTCGGCGAACGTGACGCCGGCGAAGCGGCTGATGATCTCGATGACCTGCTCGTGGAAGACCACGACCCCGCGGGTGGGGGCGAGGATCGGGCGCAGGTCGTCGTGGAGGTAGCGCGCGGCCTTCCAGCCCTGCTTGACCTCGAGGTAGGGGGTGATCATGTCGCTCTTGACCGGCCCGGGGCGGAACAGCGAGATGTCGGTGATGACGTCCTCGAAGGTCTCGATGCCGGACTTGCCGACCAGCTCGCGCTGGCCCGGCGACTCGATCTGGAAGATCCCCAGCGTCCGCGCGGTCGAGATCATCTCGTAGGTCGCGGGGTCGTCGTGGGGCACCTGCTGCTGGTCGTCGAGGTCGACCTCGACGCCCTCGAGCCTCCTGATCTCGCTCACCGCGTGGGCCATCGAGGACTGCATCCGGATGCCGAGCACGTCGAGCTTGAGCAGCCCGAGGTCCTCGACGTCGTCCTTGTCGAACTGGCTCATCGGGAACCCCGCGAACGACGCCTCCACCGGGGTGCGGTCCAGCAGCGTGGCGTCGGAGAGCAGCACCCCGCACGGGTGCACCGCCACGTGCCGCGGCAGGCCGTCGAGGCGCTCGACGAGCTGGAACATCAGGTCCAGCCGCTGCTCCCCCAGCCCGCTGGCGCGCAGCTCGGGCAGCTCGCGCAGCGCGGTGCGGGCATCGCGCGCGCGGATGTGCGGGAAGGCCTTGGCGATCGCGTCGGTCTCCAGCGGCGGCATGCCCAGCGCGGCGCCGACGTCGCGCACGGCGTGCCGCACCCGGTAGGTGTCCATCATCGACACGCACACGCAGCGCTCGCCGCCGTAGCGGTCGAGGATCGCCTCGTAGACCTCGGTGCGGCGTGCGGACTCCACGTCGACGTCGATGTCGGGCAGCGCCTGGCGCAGCGGGGAGAGGAAGCGCTCCATCAGCAGCTGGTGGCGGATCGGGTCGACCCCGGAGATGCCGAGCAGGTAGGTCACCAGGCTGCCCGCGCCCGAGCCGCGGGCCGCGACCCGGACACCGAGGTCCTTGATCAGGTCGGTGACGTCGCCGACGGTGAGGAAGTACGACGCGTAGCCGAGGTCGCGGATCACCCCGAGCTCGTCGTCGAGGCGCTTCCACACCACCGCCAGGCCGCTGCTGCCGTAGCGGCCGCCGATCGCCCCCTCGCAGCGCAGGCGGAGCAACGTGTCCGCGTCAGCAGTCCGCCCGTCATCGCGAGTGCCCAGCACGCTCGGGCCTCGCGCGAGCTCGAACTCCGGGAAGTGCACCTCCCCCAGGCCGAGGTCGCCGCGGGGGTCGAGGGCGCAGCGCTCGGCCAGCGCGCGGGTGCGGGCCAGCAGCCGCGCGGCGTCGGAGGGGCCGCCCCCGGCGGCGTGCGCGACCTCGTCGGCCACCTGGCGCATCTGCGGCCCGGACTTCAGGTGCCCCTCGGCGTTGGTGCGGTCGACGTGACGCCGGTCCAGGGCGACCAGCCGACGGGAGGCGTCGAGCACGTCGGCCGTGGCGGCGTCGCGGCGCTCGGCGTAGCGCACCTGGTTGGTCAGCACCGTCGGCAGCCCGACCTCGGCGGCCACCCGGGCCAGGTGGGCGGCGCGGGCCGCGGAGCCGGGCAGCCGGTGGTGGACCAGCTCGACCTGCAGGCAGCCGGTCGGCACCGACGCGCGCCAGCGGGCCAGCTCGGCACGGACCAGGTCGTCGCGGCGCCCCTCCAGCGCCGGCCCGAGGAGCGAGCCGGGGCCGAGCAGGACGACCACGTCGCCGGAGCCCAGCAGCGCGGCGACCTCGGGGCTCTCCGGGTCGAGCACGGGCGTGCCGCGCTCGCCGGCGAGGTGGGTCGCCGAGAGGATCCGGCACACCGCGGCCCAGCCGCCACGGCCGCCCCCGGGACCGGCCGCGTGCGCGAGGAGGGTCACGCGCGGCAGCCGCGGGTCGCGGAAGGCACCGCCGCGCACCGGCGTACGACGGCGGCCGCCGGGCTCCCCTGGCTCGCCGACGCCCGAAGCAGTCGGGCGGTAGGCGAGGTCGACGCCGAGGACCGGGGAGATGTCAGCGACCTGGCAGGCCTTGGCGAACTTCACCGCGCCGTAGGTGCCGTCGCGGTCGGTGAGCGCCAGCAGGTCCATGCCGTGCTCGACGGCCCGCTCCACCAGGCGCGGGGGCAGCGAGGCGCCGTGGCGCAGGGAGTAGCCGGAGGCCACGTGCAGGTGGGGGAACGGGTCGCGCACGGCTCGCTCCTTCGTCTCGTCTCGGCTCGACCCCGGACAGCTCCTCGACCGCTGCTCGCACGCCTCCCACGGACCCAGGAGGCGTCGAACACGTGTTCGAAGAGGGTGCCAGCGTAACCCTGCTCGAGCGCGGCCGGTCAAGTCCTTGACGGACTGTCGGAGGCCGGGAGTACCGTCGTCGGTGTTCGAACATCCGTTCGATCAACGAGGGGTCGAGGGAGCCCCGGGCGACGCGCCCGGGAGGAGGACGGTGAGTGAGGATGCGACGCTACGACGAGCCCGTGGAGGTGCGCCGCGGCCCGGTCCCCGGCTGGCCCGGCGAGGGCCCGGCCCAGCTGCTGTGGCGGGGACGGCTGTGGAAGGTGCGCGCCGTGGTCGCGCACTGGGTGGAGACCGGCCCTTGGTGGCAGCACGCCCACGTGCACGCGGTCATCGGCTCCGAGGAGACCGGCACCCACGCCACGACCACCGCGACCGGCGGGACCGCCCTGCTCGAGGAGCTGCTCGGCGAGCGGGAGGTCTGGCGGGTGGAGGTCGGCCGCGGCCCCGGCCGCCCGGGGCCCCAGGGGCTGCAGACCTCACAGGGGCCCCACGAGCCCGCCACCCCGACCACCGGGGTGCTCGAGCTGACCCACGACACCGCCGAGGGCCGCTGGCAGCTCGTCGGCTGCACCGACTGACCGACCGACACCCCCGAGACCTGGAGAGACAGATGTCCCCGCAGACCCCGTACCTGCTGCCCGCCACCACCCACTCCTACCTCGCCCGCGCGGCGGAGTCGCTCGCCGAGGCGACCGCTTCCCGCGACGTCCCGACCCGCTACGCCTGCGCCCACGTCGCGGCGCTGCGTGCCGCGGCGGCGCTGCTCGCCGCTCGCGCCCGGCCCCAGCCGACCCGCGGTCGGCGCCAGAAGAACGCCTGGGTGCTGCTGACCGAGGTCGCCCCCGAGCTCGCGGAGTGGGCGACGTTCTTCTCCGCCGGGGCGGCCAAGCGCGCGGCGGCCGAGGCCGGCTCGCGGCGCGCGGTCACCGAGCGTGAGGCAGACGACCTGGTGCGCGACGCCGACCGGTTCCTCGCGGTCGTCGAGCAGTCACTGGGCCTGGTGCCCCATGCCGTGGGCGCCGGCACCACCGTCCCCGGCGGCGCCGGCAGCCGGGTGGTCGAGCACCGCGCCGGCTGAGGCCGAGAGGTCGCTCGCGCACGGCCCAGACGTCGCTCGCGCACGGCCGAAACGTCGCTCGCGCACGGCCGACAGGTCACTGCGCACGCCGGCGAGGGACGAGCAGTGGCGTTCAGACCGCGCCGCGGTCGACCCGGGAGCGGGTGGCGCGCAGGTGCTCCGAGGTGCTCGGGTGCCACATGGCGACCAGCAGCGCCACGATGAGCGCGATCGCGAGGTAGCTGAGCAGCAGGAAGGTGGTCGGCGGGTCGACGCGCATGCCCGACCCGGTGGCCACGGCGGTCATCACCAGCAGCACGGTCAGGCAGACACGAGCCCAGTGGTGGCCGTGGGCGTAGAACATGGTGAGGACCACCACCAGCGCCGCGACGGTCACGAAGAGCACGGCGGCCACCGCGAAGAACTGCGGCACCGCGATCGGCCGCTCGTCCATGAGGTAGTCCAGGCCGCGCTGCGCCACGATCTCGCGAGCGTCACGGTGGCCCTCGGCCCAGTTCAGCACCATCCGCTCACGCAGCAGCCCGACCAGGGCGACGGTGAGCAGGCCGAGGCCCAGGAAGGTCCCCAGCAGCGCCAGCGAGATCCGGTGGGCTGCGGGCGCCTCCACCGGGCGGTCGTCGAGGTCGGTGCTCACGCATCAGACTCTACGGCTCAGGACTCGACGCACCCACAGGGAGCCGACGTGCAGCGAGGGGTCACCAGGTCTCGACGCCCGCTCGTCGCTGGCATTCCTCCCTGCTCGACCAGCCGGGGTCGCCGAGTCTCGACGCCTGCTCGTCCGGCGGTGGGTGGCTGGCGCTCCTCGCTCGGCCAGCGGTGGCGCTGGCTAGGGTGCGGGCATGAGCGAGCACCCGGGCATCGCCCGCTTCCGCGCCGAGCACGAGCGCCTGGGCGGGACCGGTCGCATCGTCACCCTGCCCGACTCGGTGCACACCGCCGCACTGGCCGCCGAGGCGCTGGGCTGCGAGGTCGGTGCGATCGCCAACAGCCTGCTCTTCGACAGCGGCGAGGGTCCGGTCCTGGTGCTCACCTCCGGCGGCCACCGGGTCGACGTCACCGCCACCGCCGCGCGGATCGGGGTGCCGCGACTCAAGCGCGCAAGCCCCGACTTCGTCCGCGAGCACACCGGCCAGGTCATCGGCGGGGTCTCGCCGCTCGCGCACCCCGCGCCGGTGCCCACGTACCTCGACCGCCACCTCGCCACCTTCGAGGAGATCTGGGCGGCTGCCGGCCACCCGGCCGCCGTCTTCTCCACGACGTACGCCGAGCTGCTGGCCATGACGGGGGCCACCGAGGTCCGCGTGGGACCCGAGGACGCGTCGGCGTGAGCCGCGTCGTCGTCGTGGGCGGCGGCTTCGGCGGGATGGCCGTCGCCGCTCGCCTGGCCAAGACCGGCCACGAGGTCACCCTCCTCGAGCGCTCCCCCGACCTCGGCGGTGCTCTCGGCTCGGTGAGCGAGGAGGGCTTCACGTGGGACGCGGGAGCGTCGTACACGTTGCTGCCGGCGGTGCTGCGCGACCTGTTCCGCAAGACCGGGCGTCCCCTCGAGCGCGAGCTGGAGCTCGAGCCGCTCGACCTGGTGCGCGAGCACCGTTTCGAGGACGACACCACGCTGGCGCTGCCGACCTCCCGCGCCGGGCAGCTGCGCGCGCTCGACGCCCTCGAGCCCGGCCTCGGCGAGCGCTGGGCCGCCCACGTCGACTCCTTCACCGAGGACTGGGAGGTGCTGCGCCAGCACTACTTCGAGCACCCTTGGCAACGCGCCGCCCTGCCCGATCCCGTGCGCCGGCGCTTCGACTCCCGCGAGATGCTGCACAAGCGGTTGAAGAAGACCCTCAAGGACGAGCGGCTGCGCGACCTGGCCACCTTCCCGTTCCTCGCCGAGGGGCACGACCCGCGCAACGTCCCGGCATGGATGGGGCTGGTGGCCTACCTCGAGCAGCGGTTCGGCACCTGGCACGTCCCCGGTGGGATGGCCCGCATCGGCGAGGTGATGGCCGGCCGACTCACCACCCGCGGCGTCACGGTGCTGCTCGGCACCCCTGCCCGCGACGTCGTGCTGCGTGAGGGCCGTGCGGTCGCGGTGCGCACCGACGAGGGCGACATCGCGGCCGACGAGGTCGTCGTCGCCGTCGACCCCCGTGGGCTGCCCTCGCTCGCACCGCTCGTCGAGCGCACCATGCCCGCGATCCCGCCGGTGGTCTGCCACGTCGGCCTGGAGGGCGACGTGCCCGACCTGCCGCACGAGGTGGTGCTGCACGGCGACCCGCTGCTCGTGGTCCGCACCGGCGGCCACGCACCCGACGGACGCCACGCGTGGACCATCCACGGGCGCGGCAAGATCGCCGAGGACCTGTTGCGTGCCCTGGCCCGGCACCGCATCGACGTCCGCGCACAGCTGGTCCACCGCGTCGACCGCAGCCCCCGCGAGCTCGTCCAGCAGTGGGGCAGCTCGCCGCTCGGGGTGCTCTGGCAGGGCCGCAGCACCGTCCGCGCACGCCTCGGGCCGGACACCCCGATACCGCACCTGCACACCGCGGGCGCGCACGCGACGCCCGGCGCCGGGCTGCCGTTCGTCGGGCTCTCCGCCGCGCTCGTCGCCGAGCGCATCGGCCCCGTCTGACGCCCCGCCTGCCGCCCTCCTCGACGAGGGCGCGCGGCACGACCACGGTGCCAAGGCCGAGGCGTCAGGGCCGGACGTCGAGCTTCTCGAAGATCTCCAGCGTCGCCTTGGACCGGTTCAGGGTGTACAAGTGCAGCCCCGGCGCGCCGGAGTCGAGCAGGTCGCGGCACAGCTCGGCGGCCAGCGCGATGCCCTCGGCCCGCATCGAGACCGGGTCACCGTCGTGGGCGGCGATGCGCTCCACGACCTCGGCGGGCACCTCGGTGCCGATCAGCTCGCCCTGGCGACGGATCGCGGCGAGGTTCAGGATCGGCATGATCCCCGGCAGGATCGGCAGGTCGACCCCACGCGCACGGACCCGCTCGACGAGGCCGACGTAGTCCTCGGCACGGAAGAACATCTGCGTCACCGCGAACTCCGCACCCGCCCGCGCCTTGGCCACCAGCACGTCGGCGTCGTGGTCCAGCGACGGCGAGCTGGGGTGCTTCTCCGGGAACGCCGCGACCCCGACGCGGAAGTCCTCGCGCGCCGCCACCATCTCCACCAGCTCGCTGGCGTAGGTCAGCCCGCCCTCGGTGGGGGTCCACTCCGCCCGCGGGCCACCCTCGGGGTCGCCGCGCAGCGCCATGACGTGGTGGACACCGGCCGCGGCGTACTCGTCGAGGATCTCCTCCAGCTCCGCCCGTGTGTGGCCCACGCAGGTCAGGTGGGCCATCGGGAGCATCGAGGTCTCCTGCGCGATGCGCCGCGTGACCCGCACGGTCGTGCCGCGGCTCGAGCCGCCGGCGCCGTACGTCACCGAGACGAACGTCGGGTGGTAGGGCTCCAGCGCGCGCACCGCCGACCAGAGCTGCTCCTCACCGGCCTCGTCCTTGGGTGGGAAGAACTCGAAGGAGAAGGACTGCTCCCCCGCCTCGATCAGCTCCTTCAGGGAGCGCCCACGGCCGATGCTCATGGCCACGAGTCTAGGTCGCGGCACCCCACCCGGGCCGGTCACGTCCACCCACCGGTGACCCCCGTACGCTGCTCCGGTGACCTGGGACGCGACCGAGTTCCGCCAGCGCGTCCAGGACGCCCTGGACGACTTCCTCGACCTGCAGGGCCAGCGGCTGGCGCCGCTGGGGCCCGACGCCGAGCGGCTGCTCGCCGAGGCGCGCGCGGCCGTCTCGGGCGGCAAGAGGTTCCGGGCAGCCTTCTGCTGGTGGGGGCACCTCGCGGTCGCACCCGCCGCCGACGAGCAGGCCCTGGCCCGCGCGTGCGCATCGCTGGAGCTGCTGCACGCCAGCGCCCTGGTCCACGACGACCTGATGGACGCCTCCGACACCCGGCGCGGTCGCCCCGCGACGCACCGCGGGTTCGAGGCGGAGCACCGCGCCGCCGACGGCGGCCGGGGCTGGCGCGGCGACCCCGAGCAGTACGGCGCCGCCGCAGCGATCCTGCTGGGCGACCTGCTCCTGGCGTGGGCCGACGAGCTGCTGCGCACCTGCGGGCTGCCGCTGGAGCAGGTGGGCCCGGCGCTGGAGGTCCTGGACCGCACCCGCACCGAGGTGATCGCCGGCCAGTTCCTCGACGTCTCGGTGCAGGCCCGTGGCCGTGCCGACGTCGACGCCGCCATGACGGTGCTGCGCTACAAGTCCGCGAAGTACTCCATCGAGCGGCCCCTGCACACCGGAGCCGCCCTCGCCGGCGCGGACGAGGCGACCACCGCTGCGCTGCGCTCCTTCGGGCTGCCGCTGGGTGAGGCGTTCCAGCTGCGCGACGACCTGCTGGGCGTCTTCGGCGACCCCGCCGAGACCGGCAAGCCCGCCGGCGACGACCTGGTGGAGGGCAAGCGCACCGTGCTGGTCGCGCTCGCGCTCGACGCCGCCCCCGACGATGAGGCGGCCCGGCTCGACGGCGCGCTCGGCAGGGCGCTGTCGGCTGCTCAGGTCGACGACCTGCGCGGGATCATCGCCCGCAGCGGGGCGCAGCAGCAGGTCGAGGACGTCATCGCGGCGCTGACCGAGCGGGCACTGACGGTCCTGGACGACGCCGCGCTGCGACCGGAGGCCGACGCCGTGCTGCGCGAGCTGGCCGCCGCTGCCACCCAGCGCAGCGTCTGACCCGACCCGGCCCGACCCGGCCGACGCCTATGGCGTCGCGGTCCCCGTCGGGCTGGAGGTCGTCGGAGACATCCGAGGCAGGTCCGGGTCACCGGTCTGCGACCCCGGGTCGCGCCCGGCGAGCAGCCAGATGGCGATGACGACGGCGAGCACCAGCACCATCGCGAGCGCACCGGACGGGCCGCCCCGTGGCGGCTGGACGTTCTCGGGAGCCCGTCGGTAGAGCACGGCCAGGACCTCGCGGGACCTAGAAGGCCATCGACTGGGCCCGGCGCTTGACCTCCGAGCCGCGGTTCTCCCGCAGCGCGTCGATCGGCCGGCCGGGCAGGTCGGCGTCGAGGAAGACCCAGGCGATGATCTCGCGGTCGTCGTAGCCGTTGTCGTGCATCAGGGTCACCAGGCCCGGCAGCCCCTTGACCGGCTCGCCGTCCTGGATGAAGAGCGCAGGCACCCGCTGGCCGGCGCGCTCCCACGGGACGGCGGCGGCGAGCTGGTGCTCGCGGATCATCGTGCGCACCTTGCCGACGCTCACGCCGAGCTGCTCGGCGACCTCGGACCACTCCAGCCAGTCCTCCACGAGGGCGGCGAGGTCGTGGTCGGCCAGGCGGGTCTCACTCATGGGTCCATGGTGTCACTGCCCGGCAACGCCCGACCGGGCGGGCGCCACGCCGGGTCGGGGGCAGC
>Ga0208700_1000064_pt1 | contig 39679 bp, 33 predicted proteins | sample DeeseametaMP2016_FD_184179 | JGI IMG/M metagenome (GOLD analysis project Ga0208700, IMG submission 184179) | Marine microbial communities from the Deep Pacific Ocean - MP2016 (SPAdes) | ecosystem: Environmental > Aquatic > Marine > Oceanic | place: East of Hawaii, North Pacific Ocean | collected... | reverse complement strand
CGTTTTGCAGCTTCTGCACCGGAACAAGCAGAGGCATTCGCTAATCAAGTACGGAAATGGACTGAACGCTTTCCGGAAGCAAAAAAGCTGTTACCGCAAGCGTTGCTTTGAGTAGGGAAAATGAGCCGGCTTCGCGGCCCCTTTTAAATATGGGAAACTGCTGGTTACTCAGCAGATTCGTACTTCTTTAACTCAACTGATTTGATATGCTCCAGACGTAACCGTGAATAGACTTCAATTAAAAACGGTCGCAGTTCATTGATGTCTTCGTCATCAGAAAATTCCGTGAAAAACTGTTCGTATTGATCCAGTGCAGGAACAAGCAATCCGTTATCCTTCAATAGCCCTGCATAAAGGAATCCGCTTTCATCCATACTTTGAAACTCGTCTTTTTGCTTTTTGAACTTTGCGAGTTTCTTCCCGGATAACACTTTCAAGTTCGCAGCTTTAGCTGTGTAAGCCACAACGCCGCTTCCATCAAGAACTTCAACAAAATATTTTTGTTTTTTGCTGAAAGGTTTTATCCTGGTGCGAACAACCCCATCTCCTGTCGCCGGAACATCATAGACAGCAGAATCTGTCCAGGTATTGGTTTTGCGATCCTTTGTACCCAAATGCAGGCGGTAGGCGTAATCGGCACCGGCAGTTTCCCAGGCCAGCTCAGAAAAATCTGCTGAAATGGTATTTGTCGCCAATTTGAGGTTAATCCCTCCTTTTTTAGCAGCACGCCGCACAGTAGTATATTTCTGAGTCTTTTTGAACTGCTTTGACAATCCTGACAATAAGCCGCCTCCAGCATCGGTTCCACCCAGGCTTCCCTCAAGTACCTCTAATCCTTTTTTGGTGAATTTGATTTTTGAATTAGCTGTAAGCAGAGTAGTTTCGTTTGTTTCTTGATTCAAAAACTTTATCGAACTGTCTGCACTGACCCTGACCAGATAATTGGCATAAACGAACTTGTTGCGCCGAACTTTTTTCCAGCGTTTACCATTTTTGCTGTATTCAATTTTGCCCTTAATATCAACCAGCATTCCCAGGGGAATTTTTTTGGCCAGTACCGGCTGCAAGGCAAAGGCAGAGAGAAAAAGAAATAAAGTGATTAATTTTATGAAACGCATATAACCTCCTGCGGTTGGGATTGAAGTGGTTTAATTCTAGTTTGAGGTTAACACAACAACTATAAACAGACAACACCCTTTTAAGCTGATTCTTTTATTTACTTCAAGCAAGCTTGGATTATGTCTTTTGTCTCCACAGTTTACAAGCTAAGATTCAACAACACAAACTTCTTTTTTTATCAACGGTGATTCTATGATAAATGTAAGCAATATACAAGTTTACTGATTTATTATTAGTTGTTACCCTCGATGAAAAAGTTCTTCAGATGCAAATTAATCCGAATTAATTTCACAGATTTGATGATCAGGCTATTGTTCAACTTTGTGTGACAATCTCTACAGGCATTCCGACCGACAGCTTTCCATTAATTGTTGCAATCAGATTCTGACCAAACTGTACGTTGCCGTTTTGTTTTCGATAGCCAGCCAGTGTACGCAGTGGTTCTTTTCCGGAAAATTTTCCAGTTTCCGGATCAACAGTAGTGAGTATACAACGTGAACATGATTTTACTATTTGAAATTCACATTCTCCAATTCTGATTTTTTTCCAGTTATCTTCTGCATAAGGCTCCGTGTTTTTCACAACCATATTTGGACGAAAACGTTTCATTGCTAAGGATTCCGGAAGACGGTTGTTAAGGTCACTTAAGGATGATTCAGAAATCAGCAGCAAAGGGAAACCATCTGAAAACGAAACCTGATTTTGTGCAGGCGCATAGTCCGGATCCACCGGACGATTGCTGTGATCAGGCATAAAAACAATTTTACAGCTTTTGCGCAAATACTCACTGATCCACAATCCGGATTGGGAATTGGCAGTCCAGGCTTCACAACGGTCACCCCAAATTTCAACTTCTTGAGATTCGCCTTTTGTGGGAAACAAAGGCAGACTTAACTCGGACATTCGCGGGGCGTTCAAAGTCAGCGTTTGACCGACAAGTTCTGTGTTTATCAAAGCCATACTTGGGCAGGTTCTTTGTGTCATAAATTGACCGGAATCATCCACTACCATCCAACGTCGGTCATGTGCCAATCCTCTTTGCTCCATAAAAGCGTTATCCAGAGAAATTCCACTTGCTGATTTTAGCGGGTAAATATTGAGTTGACTTAAAACCGGATTCGTCATTTTTCGATCCTTCTACTTAGATTCTCTGTGGAAACTAAAGCAAGAGGTATCGATGAGGAAATACCAGATGAAATTTTCCTGAACATTCTCTATTATCAAGATAAAACGGCAATACGATATATTCTTCATCCATAACAGAATCACGAAGAAACCCCAATTGTAAGATATGACGGCAACTGGCCACTTTTAATTTGTCGCTTTTTGGCCATAGTTCTAACAAACTGACAAAAAATTTGCGCAGCATTTCTCCAATTTCCAGATAAGTGATAGAATCTGCTTCACGTAAATCATTAAAAATATTTGTATGATTTCGAGAATTTTTTGTATGAACCAATGAAGCCAGTCCCTCACCGACGGTGCGGCTAAAATGCAAAATCCACACTGAGTTGGAATGTTTCATCTCAAACAGAGAAAAATAAGACCGTCCGGGAGACCAACTGCTCAAGTTGGCATAAGACAGGCATTGTTCAGTTTCAGAGGTAATTCTGAAGGCTCCGGGAAGGATTGTTTGAAGTTGGGCAGTTAGTGTATTTACCAGTCTCTGAACTAATAAATTCTCTTTAGACTCCGAGTACCTTTCGATTTGCTGTGAAAAACCTGCTCCGGGGAAGTTTTCGTCAGATGCCGGTTTTTCGATTTTGGGAACTTCAAATGTCTCCCTAATCATTTGTTGCAGTATTTCCTCTGACGTAATTTCTGTGACTGATGTTTGATTTAGCATTTTTTACTTTATAATTCCAAATCTGAAATGTCCCGGAAATCTCTTTCCAATTTCAGGATCAATTATACATCCAGATTCCGTTTGAGGCCAACACAATTTTTTTTAAAGAAAACTTCCGAGTTAATAAGATTGAATTTACTGCTAATTTTTGAGAAGATCTAAGGAAAATGTTGAAAGACAGATTACGTGCCAATTTAACAGAAAGAAAAAAAAATCGTGACAAAACTTTTACATATTCAAAGTTCATGCAGAAGTCTCTTGGCATCACCATTATTTTTCTATTTTGTTTTTCAGGCGGACTGTTTTTTGAACAAAATTTAGGGGCAGAAAGTCAGGGCCGCAAAATACAATCATATGTAAAAAATGGAACTGTTTTACCTGCCAGGAAAAGGGAAGCACGTATTCTAGAACAAAAAAACAAGGGACGTAAAGTGAAGTATTATGTTTTGAAAAAATCTGTTTTGCAAGGCAGAAAAAGTATTGCAAAAATGTCTGCAAATAAAATGTTGGAAACCGGCCTGATTACTTCTAAGATGGTTAAAAATAACCACTGGTTTGTGAAAAAGCCTTTTCAGCCGCGATATACAAAAGTCAATATTGTCAGTAAATATACTCCTCCGGAGGTAAATCCAGAAGAATCTGATAAAATAAGCCGCAAGGCGCTGCAGATGTCTAAAACACGAGCACGCATAACTGGACCAGTCAAGCCGGGCATTCTTTATTCTGAAGAATCAAGTCGTGGAGTATTGGAGATGACTAAAACACGTGTGCGTATAACTGGACCTGTTAAGCCGGATATCATCTACTCTAAGAAGGTAAGTCGTGAGGCAATGGAAATGACATTGAAGCGCTCCCAAAAAGCTGTATCTGCAGGAAAAACTGTATCTGCAGGTAAAGGCATTGTCTACTCTGCTAAAACATTGATAAAAATGAGTAAAAGGCCGACCATTGTTTATGCTCCATTTAAAAGTGAAAAAGCCGGTGAGAAGAAAAAAACCGATGTCGAAAAAAATTAAGTCAGTTCAACCCCTTGAAATTTCCCAGGAACTTTCCCCGTCAATTTAATTATGGTGAAAACTTAAATAGTGTCTGAACGAAAATCTATCTACCCCAGTTTTTATCAGGGCTTCAGCAGTTTTTGAATAACCAGAGATTTAGTTGTCAATTTTAAGTTTTCTGCTAAAAGAATGAAAAATCAGGCCAAAGAACTGTTAGCTGACTGCTGAAAGCTTTTTGTAAAATCCTCATTGCTGAAATCAAAAATAATTAACTGTTATTACAACATATTATTTTTTCTTTCAATCACTAATAATCAATATAAGAAACAAATATGGCTTTTTTGCTAATAAAAGGTATTATCAAATTGTAGGATCCAAACACATCATTGACTGAGGTAAAACAATGACTCCAAAAAAAGTAAACGATTTAGATCCGCAGGAAACCCAGGAATGGGTAGAGGCTATGGAAGCAGTTGTTGAAAGAGACGGTTTTGAAAGGGCACAATTCCTCTTACGAGAATTAGCAGACCATGCGGTTTTGTCTGGAGCAGGCAGTCCTTATTCTGCTAATACACCGTATCTGAATACAATTCCACCGGAACTTGAAGTACGTTCTACAGGAGATCAGGAACTGGAGCACAAGATTCGCTCAATTATCCGTTGGAATGCAGCGGTAATGGTCATGCGTGCAAATCGGGATTCATCTGACTTAGGAGGGCACATCGCCAGTTTTGCTTCTTCGGCTACACTGTATGATGTCGGTTTTAACCATTTTTGGCAGGCAGCAGGTAAAGATCATGGTGGTGATTTAGTATTTTTTCAGGGTCATTCAGCACCAGGAATATATGCTCGGGCCTTTGTGGAGGGCAGGCTGACGGAAGAGCAAATGGATAATTTCCGTCGTGAATCCGATGGTAAAGGTGTTCCTTCATATCCTCATCCATGGTTGATGAAAGACTTTTGGCAGTTTCCGACTGTTTCCATGGGACTGGGGCCAATCATGGCAATTTACCAGGCACGTTTCCTAAAATACCTTCACAACCGCGGTTTAGCAGACACTACCGGACGCAAAGTATGGGCTTTCCTGGGGGACGGTGAAACAGATGAACCGCAATCTCTGGGAGCAATCGGCCTGGCCTCCCGTGAAAATTTGGACAATCTTATTTTTGTTATTAACTGCAATTTGCAAGGACTAGATGGTCCAGTACGTGGAAACGGAAAAATAATACAGGAACTTGAAGGTGATTTCCGTGGTGCAGGTTGGAATGTGATAAAAGTTATCTGGGGTTCATACTGGGATCCTTTGCTGGCAAAAGACACTGAAGGTTTTCTGCGTAAACGCATGGATGAAGCAATTGACGGAGAATATCAGGCTTTTAAAGCAAAAGGTGGAGCATATACCCGAGCTCACTTTTTTGGTAAATACCCTGAATTGCTGGAGATGGTTTCTAATATGTCTGATGAGGACATTTGGAGACTGAACCGTGGTGGGCATGATCCTCACAAAATATACGCAGCATACCATTCTGCAGTAAGTCATACGGGACAGCCAACTGTAATTCTCGCAAAAACGGTAAAAGGTTACGGGATGGGAGGATCTGGTGAGGCAATCAACATCACTCATTCACAAAAGAAAATGAAAATGGACGATCTGAAAAGTTTTAGGGATCGTTTTCAGGTTCCAATTTCTGATAAAGAAGTGGAACAAATGTCGTTTTACAGGCCTCCTGATGATGCTCCTGAATTGGAATATCTTAAACAGTGCCGCACTGCTCTTGGTGGCCACCTGCCCGCCCGTAGAACAAAAGGAGATTCTCTTGACATTCCCGCATTAACAATTTTCGAGCGATTATTACAGGAAACTGGAGAACGGGAAATATCCACAACTCAGGCACTTGTGCAGGCAATGACGTTATTGTGCAAAGATAAAAACATCGGCCAGCGGGTTGTTCCCATAGTGCCTGATGAAGCAAGAACATTTGGCATGGAGGGAATGTTTCGCCAAATCGGAATTTATGCGCACGAAGGACAAAAATACGAACCTGTCGATCGTGATCAATTAATGTATTACAAGGAGAATCAGAGCGGTCAATTATTGGAGGAGGGCATTACTGAAGACGGCGCCATGTCTTCCTGGATTGCTTCTGCGACGGCCTACAGCAATTCCGGAATGCAGATGATTCCATTTTATATTTTTTACTCGATGTTTGGATTTCAGCGGATTGGAGATTTAGTTTGGGCTGCTGGAGATATGCAGGCACGGGGATTTTTAATTGGCGCTACTTCCGGACGAACCACACTCAATGGTGAGGGTTTGCAACATGAAGATGGACACAGTCAAATCATGGCTGGAAATGTGCCCAACTGTGTTTCTTATGATCCGACTTTTTCTCATGAATTGATGGTGATTATGCAGAATGGAATGGAACGCATGTTTAAAAAACAGGAGAATGTTTTTTATTACATAACCACAATGAATGAAAATTATTCGCATCCGGGCTTAAGTAAAGGTCAGGAAAAAAACATTGTGAAAGGTATGTATTTGCTGCAAAAAGGTAAAAAGGGGGAAACGAGAGTACAATTGTTGGGTTCCGGATCAATTTTACGGGAAGCGATTGCTGCGGCAGATTTGCTGTCTGCAGATTTTAAGGTGGAGGCGGACATCTGGAGCTGTACCAGTTTCAATCAACTGAAGCGTGACGGCGATGATGTTTCACGCTGGAACATGCTGCATCCAGATAAAAAACCAAAAATGAGTCATGTTGAAAAATGTCTCTTAGACACAGACGGTCCTGTAGTTGCGGCAACAGATTATGTCAAACTTTTTGCCGACCAGATACGTGCATATGTACCTCGATCTTATTCTGTGCTTGGAACTGATGGATTTGGCAGAAGCGATTCACGTCAAGCCTTGAGAAAGCATTTTGAAGTAGACCGTTATTACATTGCAGTGGCATCGTTAAATGCTCTTATGGAAGATGGGAGTGTTTCATTCAAAACAGTAAATGCTGCCATCAAAAAATACGGAATTGACCCCAACAAAAATAATCCATTGATGTCCTGAGGAGAAACGCCATGAGTAGTATCAAAGACATACTTGTTCCTGACATAGGTGAATTCGATGCAGTAGAAGTTATTGAAGTTCTGGTTAAATCGGGAGACGCCGTTTCTGTTGAAGATCCGCTGCTCACAATGGAAAGTGATAAGGCCTCTATGGATGTTCCTTCTCCGTTTAGCGGTACAGTAAAGACTGTAAAAATAAAAGCTGGAGACAAAGTTTCACAAAACGACCTGATCCTTACTTTAGTGGTAAAAGAACTTGAAACTGCAGTTACGGAAACTTCTGCTGAAACAGAAAATTCTGAAGCAACTGCACCGGAAACTAAGGATATTGTTTCCACAAGAAAATCTGAATCAACAAGCTCTGGAGCTGTTTCCAAAGAACCGGCACGGCGTCCACCGCCAATAGTGATGTCGGTTAACCAGAAATCATTTTTGCGTGCACATGCCAGTCCTTCGATTCGTAAATTTGCCCGCGAATTAGGTGTTGACTTGAGTCAGGTCCATGGTTCCGGCCGCAAAGAACGTATCACAAAAGAAGATGTTCAGGAATTTGTCAAGCAGGCTTTGGGAGGAACAGCTTCCGGAACTGCTGCTGCCGGATCAGGAATTCCGGCAATGCCTGAAATAGATTTCAGTAAATTTGGTCCTGTAGAAATTAAACCGCTTTCCAGAATACAGAAAAAAGCTGCTGTAAATTTGCATCGAGGATGGCTGAACTTACCAATCGTGACGCATCATGATGAGGCTGATATAACTGAACTCGAATATTTTCGAAAATCGCTCAAAGACGAAGCGGCAAAGCAGGGTGTGAAGGTAACTCCTCTTGTTTTTTTACTCAAAGCATGTGCTGTGGCAATTCGGAAGCATCCAAATTTCAACTCATCCTTGACTGCAGACAAGGAAAATTTGGTGTTGAAGAAATATCTTCACATTGGAGTGGCAGTGGATACTCCGGACGGCCTGGTGGTTCCTGTGATAAGGGATGTGGAACAGAAAGGTTTGCTGGAACTGGCCAAAGAACTGGGTGAAGTTAGTGAAAAAGCTCGAGCAAAAAAACTAAAAACCAACGACATACAGGGCGGTTGTTTCAGCATTTCCAGTTTAGGCGGAATTGGCGGAACAGCTTTTACACCTTTGGTGAATGCTCCGGAAGTTGCAATTCTCGGTGTCACGCGTTCGCGTATGATGCCTGTCTGGAACGGTAAAGAATTTTTGCCGCGCCTGATGCTGCCAATGGATTTGACTTATGATCACCGTGTGATTGATGGAGCACAGGCGGCTCGATTTATGGTAGACTTGTGCGAAATTTTGTCAGATATGCGGAGAATGTCGTTATGAGTCTCATTGAAGTAAAGGTTCCGGATATTGGCGATTTTGAAGATGTTGAAATTATTGAAGTAATTTGCAATGTAGACGATAAGGTTGCACTGGAGGATCCGCTGATTTCTGTGGAAAGCGACAAGGCAACCATGGATGTTCCCTCACCGGTTGCGGGAATAATCCGTGAAATAAAAGTTAAAGCAGGAGATAAAGTTTCTGAGGGCAGCCTGATTTTGAAATTGGAGACAAAGGAATACGCAAAAGTTAAAACCCAAAAATCTGAAAAAATTCCGCCATCCCAAAATTCGAAACCAGATTCTCAATCGAAGACGCTCAAAACCGCAAAATCCTTTTCCGGAAAAGCAGATATGACATGCGATGTGCTCGTGCTGGGTTCCGGACCTGGAGGATACACCGCAGCTTTTCGTGCAGCGGATTTAGGTCAGGAAGTAATTTTGGTGGAACGCTACAATCGTATTGGTGGTGTGTGTTTGAATGTTGGCTGTATTCCGTCAAAGACACTGTTACATGCAGCAAAAGTCATTGACGAAGCTGAATCGATGAGTGCACACGGAGTATCTTTTGGAAAACCAAAAATTAATATTGACCAGTTGCGTGAGTGGAAAGACGGAATTGTAAACCAGTTAACCGGAGGTCTGAAGAGCATGGCCAAACAGCGCAAAGTGCAAATCATTACCGGCATGGGTGAGTTCATGGACCCTAACCATCTTTGCGTTACTGACGCTGATGCAAATAAAAATACAATTCATTTTGAAAATGCGATTATTGCAGCAGGTTCTCTGCCGGTGAAGCTCCCCTTTCTTCCGGAAGATTCACGTATTATAGATTCAACCGGTGCATTGGAGCTTACTGAAATTCCAGAGCATCTGCTGGTAATTGGAGGAGGTATTATAGGTCTGGAAATGGCTACTGTTTTTCATGCTCTGGGTTCAAAAATAACTATAGTTGAAATGCTTGAAGTCTTGATGGCCGGTGCAGATCGGGATATAGTTCGTCCTTTTCAAAAAAGAATATCCAAACAGTATGAAAATATCTGGCTTGAAACACGGGTAACAAAGGTAGAAGCCCTCAAAAAAGGAATGAAAGTTTCTTTTGAAGGTAAAAATGCACCGGGCAAGCCTCAGATATTTGACTGCATTCTCAGTTCAGTAGGACGTACCCCAAATGGATTCCGGATTGGTGCAGAAAAAGCTGGGGTAGCAGTTGATGAGGTTGGATTTATTGCGACTGATTCGCAAATGCGTACAAACGTTTCTCATATTTTTGCGATTGGTGATATTGTAGGCCAGCCGATGCTGGCACATAAAGCGACACACGAAGCAAAAGTTGCTGCAGAAGTTATTTCAGGAATGAAAAGGCATTTTGATGCCCGGACGATTCCGTCTGTAGCATATACTGATCCGGAAGTTGCCTGGGCAGGTATTACTGAAGAAGAAGCAAAAAAGCAGGGCATTGCTTACGGAAAAGGGAATTTCCCCTGGGCTGCAAGTGGACGCAGTTTGTCTTTGGGACGCAGTGAAGGCATGACTAAAGTCCTTTTTGAAGAAGACACAAACAGAGTCATTGGAGTAGGGATTGTCGGGCCAAATGCTGGAGATTTGATTGCAGAAGGTGCTCTGGCGATTGAGATGGGATGTGATGCAGAGGATCTAAGTTCAACGATTCATCCGCATCCGACACTTTCGGAAACAGTGGCCTTTGCGGCAGAGGCTTTTGAAGGAACAATCACTGATCTCTACCTTCCAAAAAAGAAAAAAAACAGCACATCATAGTGCAAGGCAGCAAAATATTTGTGGTTTAAAAAAGAACTCGACAGTCACGAGTTTTATCGTGTCATCCCGAACATGTGTGAGGGATCTTATACGATATTAGCACTTTATCTGATCTCTCCCTTCGGCAGAGATTACATGCCGTAGTCAATAATATCAGTATATTACGAGAATTAATGTCTCACTGGAAAAATAACTGATTCAGAAAAAATATTTTTTTTTATAAAAACACTTGACAATGTATTGAATATTGGCGAAGTTGGTGTACCCTATTTATTAATAGCACAATTCTAGATCAAGCAGTTCCACAGTAGACAATACCTTACCTACGTTGTTTTTATTAATCACTATATCCACTTTTTGTAATTGAAGTTGTTGCAAATACGTTGAAATTTATCATCCTTCCATTTAACTAAACACATCAGAAAATGGTCTCTAAGATTAAGGGATCCTATCATTGATTAACCTCCGACTAAACCTCACATGTCTAAAAGCAGGCCTGAAAATGGCGACAGCAATAATTCAAAAAAAAATTCAGATAATTCATCCAAGCCAAATACACTCAATTTAATTGAGTTGAAGAAAAAAGATATCAATTCACTGATTAAGATTGCACGTGAATATGATATCGAAAATGCAAACAGCATGAGGGGTCAGGAACTGCTCTTCGCGCTTTTGCAGGCCCAGACGAAACGCAAAGGGATAATTTACGGAGCAGGAGTTTTGGAAGCCCTTCCGGACGGGTTCGGATTCCTGAGAGCACCGGATTACAACTACCTCCCTGGACCAGACGATATTTATGTTTCACCTTCACAGATAAGGCGTTTTAATTTGCGGACAGGCGATACAGTTGCAGGGCAAATCAGGCCGCCAAAAGAGAGCGAACGTTATTACGCTCTGCTTAAGGTCGAAGAAATTAATTTCCGTGACCCAAATAAAGCATTCGAAAAAATTCTTTTTGACAACCTCACTCCTCTCCATCCAAACGAACACCTCAATCTTGAACGAAAAGATAATGATTTGACCACAAGGGTCATTGACCTTGTTTCGCCAATTGGGAAAGGCCAGCGCGGAGTGATTGTTGCTCCGCCAAGAACCGGTAAAACAATGATTCTGCAGTCAATAGCAAACAGTATCACTGAAAATCATCCTGAAGTGGATTTGATTGTTTTGTTAATTGACGAACGACCTGAGGAAGTGACAGATATGCGTCGTTCCGTAGATGGAGAAGTGGTTGCCTCAACTTTTGATGAACCGGCAACGCGGCACGTACAGGTTTCTGAAATGGTTTTGGAAAAAGCAAAACGACTTGTTGAACATCAGCGTGACGTTGTAATTTTGCTGGACTCAATAACGAGGCTGGCACGGGCCTACAATACAGTCATTCCTCCAAGCGGAAAAATTCTTTCCGGAGGAGTTGATTCCAACGCACTTTTTAAACCTAAAAGATTTTTTGGTGCAGCCAGAAACATTGAAGAAGGCGGATCTTTGACCATTATTGCAACCGCGCTGATTGATACTGGTAGCAGGATGGACGAAGTGATTTTTGAGGAATTCAAAGGTACAGGTAATATGGAACTTGTACTTGACCGGAAACCTGTTGAAAAACGGATCTTTCCTGCAATCGATCTCAGCAAATCCGGAACACGCAAAGAGGAACTGCTTGTTGAAAAAGCAGACCTTGACCGTATTTGGGTCTTACGTAAAGTTCTCTCTCAATTGAATGTAGTTGAGGCTCTGGAATTTCTCATTGATAAAATGGAAAAATTCAAAGAGAATGTGAACTTTCTCAATATGATGGATAAATAAAACAAAAAGTAAATTGCAGACAGCAAATACATTTTCCCTTAAACCTCAAACTTTAAAAAACTTAAATCGGAAAAACGAAAAATGAAATTAAATATTCACCCGGAGTATAAAGAAACCTCATTCCGCTGTGCCTGTGGAGCGACTTGGGAGACACAGTCTACAAAGGGCGGAGAAACAACAGTAGAAATTTGTTCAAACTGTCATCCGTTTTTTACTGGATCAGCACAAAATTTTGTTGATAGTGCAGGTCGAATTGAAAAGTTTAAACGTCGTTACAACCGGGCCTGACCCGAGATGCTGGAAAAACTTGCGGAAATAAATGAACGCTTCGAAAATCTGACGCACGAACTCGGACAACCCGACGTGACTCAGGATCAGGAGCGTTACCGGAAGTTGAGTCAGGAACATTCAGGTCTGCAGGAAATTGTTGAGTGTTATCACCGATATCTTGAAATCCAGCAAGAACTCGATGATAACAGCGAATTAGCAGACGCTGCAAATGAAGATCAGGAAATCCGTGAAATGGCCAGCCAGGAAATTCCGGAGCTCGGCCGACAGTTGGAAGAGTTGAAAAAGCAAATCCAACTTTTACTCCTTCCAAAAGATCCAGACGATTCACGTAATATCATAATTGAAATTCGTGCAGGCACAGGTGGCGATGAAGCAGCTCTCTTTGCCCGGGACCTTTTTCAAATGTACGCACATTATGTTGAAGCACGTAAATGGAAATTGAAACTGCTCAACGAAAGCAAAAATGATCTTGGTGGTTTCAAGGAAATTACTTTTTCAATAGAGGGCAAAGATGTATTCAGCCGCTTGAAATTTGAGGGTGGTGTACATCGTGTACAGCGAGTTCCCAAAACTGAAACGCAGGGGCGTATCCACACTTCTGCTGCAACTGTAGCGGTGTTGCCGGACGTAGATGATGTTGAGATTGAGATCAATCCCGGAGATTTACGGATTGATGTTTATCGATCATCTGGGCCGGGTGGACAGAGCGTGAACACCACTGATTCTGCAGTTCGGATTACCCATATTCCAACCGGACTGGTTGTCATTTGTCAAAATGAAAAATCCCAGTTAAAAAATAAAAACCAAGCCTTAAAGGTCCTGCGGGCAAGGCTCTATGAAAAGGAACTTGAAGCACAACAATCTGCAACCGCAGAACAACGCCGAGGCATGGTTGGAAGCGGTGACAGGAGCGAACGTATCCGGACCTATAATTTCCCTCAGGGTCGTCTTACTGATCATCGCATCAATCTCACTCTATACAAACTTGAAGAAATTTTGCTAGGCAAGCTGGAACAGGTGATTGACCCCTTGTTGTCTCACCATCAGGCAGAAATGCTCAAAGCATCTTGAGTATTTCCCAGTTTACAGTATAAAGTTAAGCGCTTCTTTATAAGCTTGATTTGTTTGTAGATAAAACCCAAAACACATAAGCATAATCCAATCCACTAAAATGGCTTTTGAAACCCTGCTTAGTCCACTGAAAGTCGGCAGCATTACCCTGAAAAACAGAGTTATGATGGGTTCAATGCATACCGGACTTGAAGAACATCCTGATGGTTCATTTCGTCTGGCGGCTTTTTATGCAGAAAGGGCCAGGGGAGGCGTGGGACTCATTGTAACCGGGGGCTTTGCGCCAAATGCAGCAGGTCGTGTTTTTGAAGAAGGTGCAGAATTAGTTTCGGAAGAACAACTTGATTTTCATCGACCTTTCGTAAAGGCAGTTCATGAAAACGATGGCAAAATAGTTTTGCAGATTTTACATACAGGGCGTTACGGGCTCCTGGAAAATTGCGTTGCGCCATCCCCAATAACTGCGCCAATCAACTTTTACCGTCCCAAAGAATTAACCCATGAAGAAATTTTACAAACCATAGAAGATTTTTTGCGTTGTGCAAAACTGGCACAAAAAGCCGGTTATGACGGCGTGGAAATAATGGGCTCTGAAGGCTATCTGATCAACCAGTTCATTGCCAAATGTACAAATAAACGCAGCGACGATTGGGGGGGTTCTTACGAAAACCGGATCAGGTTTCCACTCCGGATTGTGGAGCGGGTTCGGGAAGAATCCGGAGAAGATTTTTTGATTATATTCCGCCTTTCTTGTCTTGATTTAGTTGAAGACGGAAGCAGTTTTGAGGAAGTTGTTGAACTTGGACAGCGTGTAGAAGAGGCAGGAGCGTCGCTGATCAATACCGGAATCGGCTGGCATGAAGCACGGATTCCGACAATTGCCATGATGGTTCCCCGTGCAGCATTTGCCTGGCTAACAGGCCGGTTGCGTCCTCATCTTAATATTCCGATCGTGACTTCCAACCGCATAAACGATCCATATGTGGCAGAGAGTCTCTTGCGAGACGGGCTGGCGGACATGGTATCGATGGCCCGTCCATTTTTGGCTGATGAAAATTTTGTCAACAAAACTGCAGAGGGACGTCCGGAAGAAATCAACACTTGTATTGCCTGCAACCAGGCTTGTCTGGATCATATTTTTAAAATGGAAACAGCAACTTGTTTAGTTAATCCGCGTGCAGGACATGAAACCGAATTAAACTACGTAACTGCAAGCATTCCAAAATCTATTGCAGTGATTGGAGCAGGTCCAGCCGGAATGACGGCTGCCTACATTTCTGCCATGCGTGGACACCGGGTCACTTTGTTTGACCAGCGTTCTGAACTTGGCGGTCAAATCAACTTAGCAGTGAAAATTCCCGGGAAACAGGAATTTTTTGAAACACTCCGCTTCTATCGAGTAATGCTGGAAAAGTATGGAGTGGAATTAAAGCTGGGGCAGACTGTTGATGCCGAAACTCTTAATTCAGGAACATTTAATCTTGTTGTGTTGGCAACCGGAGTAAAGCCTCGAGAATTGGAACTGGATGGAATCGATCATCCTAAAGTTCTGAGTTATCTGGATGTTTTAGACAAGGAACGAGTAGTTGGACAAAAAGTTGCTGTAATCGGAGCAGGAGGAATCGGTATCGATGTCGCGCATTTTTTGACTGCACAAACACCTTTTTCCGGAGAAGTTCCGGAGTATTTACAGGGCTACGGGATTCTTGATTCGGAAAAAGCCTTGGCTCTACGGAAACCTAAAAAACGTGAAGTTACGGTTTTACAGCGTTCTGCAGACAAAATAGGCAAACGGCTTGGAAAAACTACAGGCTGGGCACATATCCAAACTTTAAAATCACACGGTGTACAACTCCTTCCGGGTGTAACTTATCTTAAAATCGACGATTCCGGACTGCATGTGCGAGTTGCTTTGAAAAAAGGTGAAGAACCAAAAGATATTGTGTTTGAAGTGGACAATGTGATTGTTGCCGCAGGACAGGAACCAAGACGGGAATTGGAAACTTCTTTAAGCAAAGCTGGATTCGAGGTACACGTAATCGGCGGAGCCAAAGCTACGCTTGGACTTGACGCAAAAACCGCAATCAGCGATGGTGCAGAATTGGCGGCAAAACTTTGAAAAATATTAAGGCCGGTATTAATAGTCTTTGCCATTTTGACTTGAATGGTAATACTGGTTAGTATAGTATTACCGTATTACTAACTCAATTAAGGAGAATAACAATGCAAATATCGACCAGCAAATTGACTCAAAAATATCAGGCAACAGTCCCTGCAACAGTCAGGAAAAAATTAAATCTCCATGCAGGAGATGTCATTGCTTTTGAAATTGAACATGATGAAATCCGCTTGCGAAAAGCACGGCCTTTCGACATTGAATTCAGTTCAGCCCTGTCTCCAACTTTGAGTGAATGGGAATCTCCAAATGATGAGGAAGCATATAATGATTTATGAACCGCTTGACGTTGTTGTTGTCCCCTTTCCCTTCACAGACTCTTCTCGAAAAAAACGACGGCCTGCCCTGGTACTCTCTCAAAAAGCTAAGTTTGGAGCACTCATTGAACACTCAGTATTGGCAATGATCACCAGTCAAAAAAATGAACCTTGGCCCCTGGATGTTACAATTAAGCACAAAAATGAGTCCGGTCTTACCGCTCCTTCTATTGTGAGAATGAAGTTGTTCACACTGGATAACAGGTTAATTCTAAAGAAGGTCGGCCACTTATCAAAAGCTGATCAGGAACAAGTCAAACAGAACCTCTCGACGATATTTGATTACCCTTAACAGATATTTTTTCAAAATACAGTTGCAGACATTCGCCTATAAACTACAAAATGAGATCAACTAAAATAATACATATCGTTTCCTGTCATGCTGAGGGAGAAGTCGGTGATGTTATAGTGGGTGGAGTGAATCCACCGCCGGGAGACAGTATTTGGGAACAATCCCGCTGGATTGAGCAAGATCAGACTTTGCGCCACTTCGTTTTGAATGAACCGCGGGGCGGAGTATTCAAACATGTAAATTTATTGGTTCCGCCTAAAAGTGAAAAAGCGGATTTCGGTTTCATTATCATGGAACCGGAACACACGCCTCCCATGTCCGGGTCAAATTCAATTTGTGTTGCCACAGTTTTGCTGGACAGTGGAATGATTCAGATGGAGGAACCTGAAACCTCTTTTTATCTCGAAGCTCCAGCAGGATTATTGCAGGTCAAAGCACAATGTGAAAACGGTAAGGCTGTGAGTATTGAAATTAAAAATGTAGCTTCGTTTGCGGACAAACTGGATGTAAAACTGGAGGTGTCCGGATTGGGAACTCTTACTGTGGACACCGCTTACGGGGGTGACAGTTTTGTGATTGTGGACGCAAAGTCACTGGGGTTTGAAATAATTCCGGATGAAGCCCGTGACCTTGCGGAAACTGGAGCCAAAATAACTGCTGCAGCCAATGAGCAAATAAAATTTCGACATCCAGTGCAGCAGGATTGGAACAAAATTTCTTTTTGCCAGTTTACGCTGCCTGTTGAAATTAAAGATGGAATTCTTAGCGGCCGAAACACGGTTGCTATTGATCCAGGGAAGTTGGACAGATCACCTAGCGGAACTGGTTGTTCTTCGAGAATGGCAGTAATGCACTCCAGGGGAGAAATGCAGGTGGGAGATCATTTTACTGCAACCTCAATTATTGACTCAAGGTTTGACTGCACAATCAGGGAAAGTACAAGTATTGGTGAAACGAAGGCGATTATTCCGACAATTCGCGGGCGGGGTTGGATAACAGGTACACATCAGTTAATGTGTGATCCGGAGGATCCATGGCCTTCTGGATATCGTCTGACAGATACATGGCCGAAACAGAAAATTAATAAATAGTATCAAAATTGCTGATTATCAATTCTCAAACAAAAACTTTCCGCTCCGAGCGGCTTTTACCTGCCACTCCTCTTCCTCTTCTTTCCACCAAACGGTTTGCTCCCGTGCTGATAATTGAGTTTTAACTTTTGCTGAGTTGAGCAATTGCAGCGGATTTTCGGCTGCCCAGCTTACGGCTTCTTTCAAAGGCATCTCATACCAGTTAATTACGTTACGCACACACTGATCCAGCGTTACAGCAGAACCTACGGGTCGGGATGTTTGCGGGTCTAAAATGACGGGTTCCGTTTCACGCTGCAATTCAGAATTTCCTAACTTGTAACGTCCTTGAGGCGCCGCTGCTCCGGCTGTAGCGTCTGTTACCAGAATCACCCGCTCAGTACATTTTGCTCTTAGATAGGCTTTCAACACATCCGGAGAAAGATGATAGCCGTCCGCGATAAAACTGGCGCTTAGTCTGTCCTCACTCAATTGTGCTATGATCGGATTATTGTTTTTGTGCAGCTCCGGACAGGTGCCGTTTCCCAGGTGTGTTGAAAGTCTTGCACCTGCATCTACAGCTTGTTGGATGGTTTCATTGTCAGCGGCTGTGTGTCCTAAGGAAACAATGATTCGATCCTGAACTAATTTTTCAATGAAAGCTATAGCACCTTCAACTTCAGGAGCCAACGTCACCAGCCGGATATTACCTCCGGCAGCTTGTTGCAGACGCAAAAACATTTCCGGATCAGCCGCACACATAGCCTCAACCGGGTGACAACCGGAATATCCGGGAAGTTTTGATAGAAAGGGCCCTTCCAGATGATAGCCGGCTACCATGGTTTTTGCTAATCGAGAGGAGTTTCTTGCTTTTTCCAAAGCCGAAAAGCATGTATGCAAATGTGTCTCAGATCCAGTAATGATTGTGGGCAGACAGGCCGTCACTCCCGTGGCCAGCATTGCTTCAAGAGACAGTTGAAGAGAATCTGAAGTGAGGCCGGATGAGTTGAAATCCACCCCTGCAAAACCATTTACCTGTAAATCAACCAGTCCTGGAGTTTCCACCCATTTGTTTGCTTTACTTTTAAACGTAGAGGCAGTTAAGTCTGCAGTAGGTAATTCGATAAACGCCATGTATTTCTTTTGCCTTAGTTAAAAACCAACAAATAATCATCCTAAACAGCGGTAGTCCCGTGTCTCCGTACCGGGGAGGTAAAGAATTATTTGAGGGTTAGTATTTTGTTGTATGCTTGTTTTATTAGTAACGTTGCCAGTCCAGTTTGTTTTTTTCAATCCACTTGTAATGATCTTTGAATGTCAATAAATAGGCGGACTCTTCGTCAAGAACTACAGTTACACGGGGATGCATCTGTAGAATCGAGGCTGGACAACTGGCAGAAATTGGACCCTCAATCATCTTCCGGATCGCATCTGCCTTCTTTGCACCATTGGCCAGCAACAGGCAATGACGGGATTCCATGATGGTGGCAATGCCCATCGTCACCACATGGCGAGGGACTTCCTCCAGTTTGTCAAAATAGATTGAATTATCCTGTATGGTTTGCTCACTGAGAATTTTTACCCACGTGCGTGAGGCAAAAGAGCCGGTGGGTTCGTTAAAACCGATATGGCCGTTGGCACCTATACCGAGTACCTGCAGATCAATTCCGCCCGCGTTTTTGATTTGCTGTTCATATTTGCGGCAGGCCTCCCGCAGGTCTTTTGCGTTACCATCCGGAAGGTGTACCCGCTCCCGGTTAATATCCAGATGATCGAATAAATTGTTCATCATGTAATAATAATAGGAGCGTTCATCTTCACGGGGCAATCCCGCATATTCATCTAGATTGAAAGTTGTACATTTTTGGAAACTTAATTCTCCGGACTCTTTCATCCGGATTAATTCATGATACATTCGGAGCGGTGTTCCTCCGGTAGCCAAACCCAAAACAGGATTTTCTTTTGAATTAATAATTTTTTTGACAACACTTGCGGCCACCTCAGCACCGGCTTCCAGGGAATCACGAATAAGTATTTCCATATTAAACCTCAAGTAAATACATATTTTATTGACAATATGTATATCCTTAAATACCGTACTGTACTGGACTATACAAGATAGGTTAGTGTGTGTCCATTTATATTTTTGAGAAAATACAATGATTTCGATAGGAATTGATGGAGGCGGTTCCACCTTGCGGGTTGGGATTTTTACTGAAAATATGGAATGTCTCCATCTTCACGAATTAGCTGAAACTGCCAACCCCAGTGTTCTCGGATTTTCGCAAGCAGAAGAACTGCTGCGCTCTTCATTGACACAAACGATTTCTGACGCAGGGATTACCTCTTCTACAGTGCAGTACGTAGGCGCAGGAATGGCAGGTGCAGCTCAAAATCCGGACTGGCTGAGAAATGTTCTTACTTCCGTTCTTTCCCACGCGCAAATCACAGTAGCTCCGGATTATGAAATTGCGTTGATTGGAGCACATGGAAAACGCTACGGTATGCTGGTGCTTTCCGGAACAGGGAGTGTGGCCTTTGGAATTGATGCATCCGGAGAATCGGCACATTCAGGAGGTTGGGGCTATCTTTTGGATGATGGTGGCAGCGGCTACTGGCTTGGTTTGGAAACACTTAAATCGGCAACCCGGATTGCGGATGGTTGTGAAGAGAAAACTGGGCTTTATGAACAAACCTTCGCTCATTTAAAAATATCTGCTCCGGATGAATTGATAAGCTGGATCTATGCACCAGAACGAAACACTAAGGAAATCTCGCAAATGGCGACTCTTGTTTTAAAAGCAGCCTCAACTGGTGATTCAGCTGCAGTACGAATTATCGAAGCTGGAGCAGAACATCTACACCAACTTTATTTAAGTGTAGTTAAACGTCTTGATTTTACCGAGCCTCCGGTGATGTTTGCAGGGGGTTTATTGAGCTCCGACACACTCCTGCGCCGTCTGTTGATGCAGAAAATCGGTCTTAATAATGCTCCTTCCCCAAAATATTCTCCCGTTGCCGGCGCTGCTTTAATGGCCTACTTATCAAATTCATAAAAATAAAAAAATTGTCAAAATAGATCGAATACATAATTATTTTAAGAAATTTTTAACTTTTTTTAATATTTTTAGTAGAAGATGTTGATCCAGACTAAATTTCATAATTCTCATTAACTTTAACAGAAAGACGAAAACATGACTCTGACTGCTCAGTTAATTGAACTGATTGAAAGCAAAGCAATTGGGAAAAAGGAGAGCGAGGTTGCATCTTGGTTTGTATTGGACGCAATAGCTAATTTTGTTGCAGGCCGCAATTCTGAACAGGGAAGAATACTTGAAGGCTGGTATCTGGACGAACCCGCGGGAACTTCACGCAAGGTTTTCTGGATGGGCGCATCAATGCATATCCAGGAAGTTGATGATCTGCACCGACAATCAGTGGTTCATCCGGGATGTGTGGTCATTCCGACGGTACTTGCACTTGGAATGCGTGAAGACATCAGCGGACTGCAGATGCTGGAAGCAGTAGTCAAAGGATTTGAAGCCTGCACGAGGATCGGTAATTCAGTGGGTCCGGCGCATTACAAGATTTGGCATAACACCGCAACTTGCGGTCCTTTCGGTGCGGCTTATGCGGCGGGAATACTCTTTGGACTTGGGAAAGAACAATTCCGGGATGCTCTTGGAAATGCCGGAACACAGTCCTCCGGGCTCTGGGAATTTTCAGAAAATGGTGCGATGAGTAAGCACCTTCATGCGGGTCGTGCGGGACAATCCGGATTACTTTCCGCAGAACTGGCCAAACTTGGTTTCAGCGGTTCACCCACCATTTTGGAAGGCAAACGCGGTTTTTATGCGGCTTGCTGTCCCGACGCAAATCCGGATGCTCTGCTTGTTGATCCGGAAGGTTCCTGGCAAATTCATAAAACTTCAATTAAACCCTGGCCCTGTTGTCGGCACACACATCCGGCTATTGATGCGGCTTTGGAAATTTCAAGTAAGTTGGATGGCGGAAATATTGAATCCATCGAACTTGGAGTGACACAGGCTACTCTAGATGTCTGTGATAAACCAACTCCGGAAACGCTTTACGATGCCAAGTTTTCCTTGCAGCATTGTGTCTCTGTTGCCATACTTGATGGTCAAGTCGGTTTCGATGCTTTTGAATCCGATGCTCGCCAACGGGTTGCCAAAATGGCGATGAAAATCAGTCTGGAACGCAACGAAGAAATTGAAAAGGCCTACCCGAATGCCTGGGGTGCAGAGGTTAAAGTTAAATTAACGAATGGAAAAGAATTTAGCGTCCGTCGAAAACACGCCAAAGGTGATCCGGATGCCCCGCTTTCACCGACTGAATTTAAGGAAAAAGCAACCATGCTTTTCCGTTTCGGAGGAGTTTCCGAACCTGAGGCATGGGTGGAACGCATTCTTGAACTCGATAGTGTGTCATCGTTTCGTGATAGTGACTTAATTGACTTGCTGGATGTTTCTGCAAACGGAAGCATGGGCAAATCTTTTGAGATATAATATAAACTAACAAACTCAAACCAAGAAATAAATATGGATAAAGAACGTTTTGAACGAGGACTTGCCGCAAGAAAATCTGTACTCGGAGCTGAATATGTGGAAAAGGCGCTGGCGAATGCCGACGATTTTAACCGAGAATTTCAGGAACAACTCACAGAGTTCTGTTGGGGTTCTTGCTGGGGGAACGAAACATTAGACCGACGCCAGCGAAGCTTACTCAACCTGGGTATGATTGCGGCACTCAACCGCATGGTTGAGTGGGAAATCCACTTCCGGGGTGCTATCAAGAATGGTATCACACGCGAAGAACTCAAGGCCATTTTGCTCCAAATCTCAGTATACTGTGGAATGCCCACCGGAGTGGAGTGCTTCCGTATCGCCCAAAAAGTGTTTGCAGAAATAGATGCTGTTAAGTGAACAAAATTTATTTTGAAAAACTTATGATTAAGAGGTTGAATTATGAATTATGAAGTAATCGTTTCATGTGCAGTCACAGGCGCAGGTGACACAGTCGACAAGAGCCCACTTATTCCTGTAACACCTGAAGAAGTAGCGAATGCGGCCATTGAAGCAGCAAAAGCCGGTGCGGCGATCGCACACATTCATGTTCGAGATCCGGAAACCGGAAAAGGATCACGCGATCCTGAATTGTTCAAGGAAGTGGTAGACCGTATCCGCTCCAGCGATACTGATGTCGTAATCAATTTGACTTCTGGAATGGGAGGCGATTGGACTCCGAGCGATGAAAATCCGTCGATGCCTGGTCCGGGAACAGATATGATAGGGCCGCTTGAGCGTCTTGCCCATGTCAAGGAATTGCTTCCGGAAATATGCAGTCTTGATTGTGGAACTTTGAATTTTGGTAATGGGAATGATATTTACATTGCTACGCCACCTTACCTCAGAAAGATGGCCGAACTGACGAAAGAGTGGGGTGTCAAACCTGAACTAGAAGTCTTTGAACTCGGGCATCTCCGTTTCGCCAAACAAATGATTATCGAAGGTCTGATAGACGAACCGCCGATGTTTCAAATTTGTCTCGGAATTCCTTGGGGTGCAGATCATAGCGTGGACACGCTGAAGGTTATGAAGGATGAACTTCCTGGTGAAGCGGTGTGGGGAGGATTCGGAATTTCACGGATGCAGATGCCAATTGCGGCTGCAACAGTCGCCATGGGCGGAAATGTCCGTGTCGGTCTTGAGGACAACATCTATCTTGAGCGTGGTGTGCATGCAACTAATGCGCAGCTTGTTGAAAAAGTGATTGGAATTATCGATCGGATGGGGGCGAGGGCAGTCACTCCAGCTGAGGCTCGAAAAAAACTAGGGTTGCGGAATGCTTGAATTATTTTGATGATTGATCACCAATAACTTGATTGACATGAAAAATCCATCTGCAATCGGAACCACAGACAACAATGGACTAAGACTTGAGAGGTTGAGCAAGAACTTCGGTGAGTTCATCGCAGTTGAGGATGTGAACCTCCACATTAGGCGAGGAGAATTTTTGACCATCTTGGGACCATCTGGCTCCGGCAAAACCACCTTGCTTATGATAATAGCCGGATTTTTGGAAGCAACAACTGGCGATATTCAGTTCGATGGCTTGTCAATCATGTCGCTAAGGCCAGAAAAACGCAATTTTGGAATGGTTTTTCAAGGTTATGCATTATTTCCTCACATGACGGTGAGGCAAAATATCGCCTATCCCTTAGAAGTGCGTAAGGGAGCCCGTGATGAAATCGTCAAGCGGGTAGACGAAATGCTGGAACTCGTTCAACTTGAAACTTTTGGTGATCGTTTGCCACGCCAGCTTTCAGGTGGCCAGCAGCAACGTGTCGCTTTGGCTAGGGCTTTGATTTTTGATCCGCTTGTGCTTTTGCTTGACGAACCTCTGGGTGCTCTCGATAAGAAACTGCGTTCCAATGTCCAGACTCAGTTGAAACATCTGCACCGAAAAGTTGGAAAAACATTTGTTTATGTAACACACGATCAGGAGGAGGCACTGTCAATGTCTGATCGTGTGGTAATTATGAACCATGGTCGAGTTGTTCAGGTTGGATCGCCACAAGAACTATATGAAAGGCCTTCCACGGTATTTGCCTCAAAATTCATTGGAAAGAGTAATATTCTGCGGGGAGTAGTTAATCAAGTGGATGGAAATGAAGTCCTATATGCCATTGCAGATAAATATTTCCAACAACATGTTTCGAACGAGAAGTTTTCTAAAAATGATAAAATCATTTTAGCACTCCGACCAGAGAAAATAAAAATTGCTCGCTGTAAAGTTGCATCAAATGAAGTTAATATTTTAGTTGGACGAATTATTGATATTACATATTTTGGTTCGACAATTTCAGTGAATGTAGAAACAGATTCAGTTGGTGAATTCATTGTAGAAGTACAAGCATGGAATAACCAAGAAACACTTGAGGAAGGGCAAAAAATTTCACTCACATGGTCACCGGATGCAGCTTTTACAGTTAAAGATATTGAATCTTCATTTAAAGAAAAAAAGTCATTTGGCAATCTTATTTCCACATAAGATTGCATCGTAAAAAATCAAATTCAATAATATAATTACTAATTATATCAATAAATTATGAATGGTATAACGGCTAAAGTTGGACTTTTTACGAGACCATCAAACAAAAACAGGTTTTTTTAATTGACTTTAACAATAATGAAAGATAGATTAAATCCCGTAAAGCAACTCCGCTGAGCCTGTTCAAGTATCACTTGCTCAATGCGTTGTTTATGCTGATTGTAAACGGTTCAGTGAATTGTTTACTATAAAATCAATTTTTTAAAAATCCTAAATAAGGAGAAGACATATGCAAGACAAGATGTTTTATAAAGACCTGGCATTCACAGGGGCGAAGGACTTCAAGAGCGGTAAGTTGGGTAGGCGCGAATTCTTGTACCTTTGTGCCTTGGCCGGAGTGGCCTCATCATCCGTTATCGCCGGCGATGCTGAAGCGGCTGCAAACGAAATTGTGTTGTGGAACTGGGGCGGCGATGCCGTCAAATGCCATACTAGTGCTTTTGGTGCTGCATTCACAAAAGAATCCGGTCTTCCAGTCAAATATGACACCTCAGGACCGTTACAAGGAAAAATCAAGGAAATGGTGAATTCCGGAAATGTTACCGCAGATGTCGCCGATGCCGATGCCTTCGATGCAATTTCACTAGGCAAGTCCGGTCATTTGGAGAAAATTGATTATTCCGTCGTTGACAAGAAAAAGGTACTCGAGGGCTTCGCTTGGGATTACGGAGTCTCGATCATCTTTTATGGTTACGCGTTCATGTACGATACAAAAAAATTCAAAGGCAACCCACCGAGCACTTGGGCGGATTTTTTCAACACCAAGAAGTATTCCGGCAAGCGATCATTGTATAAATGGGCGAACGGTTCGCTCGAAGGTGCCCTGATGGCCGATGGCGTGTCAAAAGACAAGGTCTATCCAATGGATCTTGACCGTGCGATCAACAAGATCAAGTCGATCAAATCAGATACAATCTTCTGGGGTTCTGGTTCTGAAGCACAACAAATGATTGTGAATGGTGAAGTTTCTATGGGCATGGTATGGCTCAACCGCGCAAAGGCGGTAGAGGCTGACACCAACGGACGCTATCGACTCAACATGAATGAGGCGATTGCAATGCCCGGAGCTTATCTCGTTCCTAAGGGGAATCCGGCTGGACGTGCAAATGTAATGAAATTTATTGCCTCGTGCCAAGTAGCTGAACGTCAAATCGAAATTCTTAGATGTCATGGGATGACTCCATCTAACCCCGAAGCCTTCGGAATGATCCCAGACGACCTTAAGCGTTTCGCAGTGACTTCGAAAGAGAATCTTTCGCGAGTTCTCCTTAACGATCCTATTTGGTGGGCGGAAAATGGTGGAAATGCCGTCAATAGCTTTCTCGAAGCCATTGGCTAACGACGTGCAAGAGTAGGACGATCGGCCCGATAATATTTAATTGGAAAACCAGTAATGCGTCGAACGCATACTGGTTGCTCGTGGTACCATTGTTTGGGCTGATCATAGCTCTCTATGCTTGGCCGGTAATAAATATTCTTTGGCTTGGAGTTTCTGACCCGGAACTAGGTATACAAAATTACAAGCTACTATTCACAAAGTCATCGCTGGTCAAGATTCTCTGGACTACAATACGAGTATGCCTCATCACGACACTGTGTAGCGTGGTGATTGGCTATCTGATTGCCTATACCATGGTTCATCTGGTTGGACGAGAGCGAAACTGGATGCTGACACTCGTACTGATTTCCTTCTGGGTCTCGGTCTTGGTCAGAGCTTTTTCTTGGCTGACACTGCTTGGTAGAAACGGTCTCGTCAACGCTGCACTGGTAGGCAGTGGCCTGGCGGAAGAACCGATTAGCATGATTCGCAATGAATTCGGAGTTTTGATCGGCATGGTCCACTACATGGTTCCGTATGCGGTTCTCCCTCTGCTCGCCAATATGCAAGGAATTGATCATCGGGTTATGGATGCGTCGCGCAGTCTTGGTGCTGGCCCCTTACTAACATTCGTGAGAATTTACCTGCCATTGACGAAACCGGGAGTAATTGCAGCATCACTGCTCGTTTTCATTATCAGCTTGGGTTTTTATGTTACCCCAGCCTTGCTGGGCGGAGGACGGGTGCTCATGGTTGCGGAATATGTGAGTGTGCAGATTCTCATCACAGTGCAATGGGGAGTGGCGGCAATGTTAGCAACTCTGTTACTTTCTGGAGTTCTTGCGCTTTTATACATCATGTCCCGATTTATGAACATTGGTGAAGTTTTCGGGGCTAGAGCATGACAAAAGAGAACAGTTTAGGTTGGAATATTCTTCGTGGTTTTGCTTGGGCCGGACTTGCTTTCCTCGTCCTGCCAACGCTGATCGCCGTGCCAGTCTCACTGACACCAAAGCGTTATCTTTCTATGCCGACAGGAGAGGTTTCCCTGCGCCACTACATCAATCTCTTTAGTAGTACGGAATGGATGTCGAGCATTGGACAGAGTACGATTATAGCTGGTTTTTCAGCACTAATTGCTACTGTACTTGGGACGCTCTGCGCCATCGGCCTGTGGCGAATATCATCTAGGGCATCGGAAGTTATCCGGGGGATTCTGTTGCTGCCCTTGATCATTCCGCCGATCATTTCGGCGATGGCCTTCTATCGAATTTGGGTAAAACTAGGACTGCTGGACAGTTACTCAGGTATGATCATTGCCCATGCGATTCTAGCAGCACCAATGGTGTTGATCACAGTTTCTGCCTCGCTCGCTAATTTCGACCTGAGACTCGAACAGGCTTCGTGCAATCTTGGTGCATCGATTGGTACAACGTTGCGGCGTGTAGTTCTGCCGTCAATTAAACCGGGAATTTGGGCCGGCGCAATTTTCGCCTTTATTCTTTCGTGGGATGAAATTGTCGTTGCCTTGTTTATTGCCAAGTTCCGGATTATGACTCTTCCTCGAAGAATGTGGGACGGCATTCGTGAAAATACTGATCCGACTGTGGCCGCTTCCGCTGTCGTTTTGGTTCTTGTCACTATCAGCGCACTGACAATTTACACCATCATGACTAATCATGTTAGGATACAGGGAAGTTCTGAGCGGGAAGAGAATAGTTAAACATATTTTAAAATATTAGACGGAAATGGATATCGAGCTTAGCCACGAACAACGGATGTTGTTGGAGACAGTACAAGGATTTTTGGAGCAAGAAATTTACCCCCACGAAGAGGAGGTTGATCGTCTGGGTCGAGTACCGTTAGAACTTGGTCGCCAGATTGAGAAACGCGCGATCGATATCGGATTATTTGCCGCAAATCTGCCGGAATCTGTTGGCGGAGGTGGGCTCGACTATCAGAGTTTGGTACTGATTGAACGGGAATTCGGAAAAACCAGCCATGCGCTTCATTCCTGGATTGCGCGCCCTGCTGAAATTCTAATGGCTTGTGAAGGAGATCAGGTTGAAAAATATTTAAAACCTTGTGCTAGGGCAGAAAAGCGTGAACTTTTTGCTCTTACTGAACCGGAGGCGGGCTCCGACATAATGTCCATGAAAAGCAATGCCCGTCGTGACGGAGAGGACTGGATTCTTAACGGCTCAAAACACTTCATTTCTGGTCCCGTGATGCCAGACTTCGCCATCGTTTTTGCAGTAACTGGAATGAATGAAACAGAACGCGGTCCCCGCAAACGGATTACCGCTTTCCTTGTCGATGTCGGAACTGATGGCTTCGATATTTCCGAGGGAGCCCGTTGCGTGAGTTATCGTGGATATCTGACTTTCCAACTTGGTTTTTCGGATGCCCGCTTAGGTCCTGGTCAGATTCTAGGTGAAGAAGGACGTGGTCTGGAACTATCTGGAAAATGGTTGTCTATGAATCGCGTCTGGGTCGGTGCGAGTTGTTGCGGCAAAGCTGAACGGCTTTTTAATTTAGCCGCCGAGTGGGCCGCAACTCGAAAACAATTCGGTCAACCTATTGGTAAATTTCAGGCAACAGGTTTCAAACTTGCTGATATGGCGGTTGAGTTAAAAGCCGCAGATCTACTTGTGATGGATGCAGTTGCAAAGGGAGATCGAGGGAAGATGTCCGATTCAGATGCGGCCATGGTTAAACTCTTCTGTTCTGAAATGTTGAACCGCACTGCAGACCATACGGTGCAAATATATGGCGGCATGGGCCTGATGGAGGAAATGCCGATCCAGCGCCTTTGGCGAGATTCCCGCCTCGAACGTATCTGGGACGGAACCTCAGAAATCCAGCGACACATTATTTCGCGTGCGATCCTCAGACCCCTTGGAGCATGAACCTGACGCAATACAAAAATCTTGAAAAACTACTAAAACCACGCAATCTGGCAATCATCGGCGGCCGCGATGCTGAAGCGGTTGCCAAAGAATGTGAGAGAATCGGATTTACCGGTCAGATTTGGCCGGTGAATCCGAAAAGAGAAAAGATTGGTGGATTCAAATGTTTCGCCAGTGTCGAGGACTTGCCGGAAGCACCGGATGCAGTTTATCTTGCGATTCCACGCGAGGCCGCAATCTCCACAGTGAAACGGCTTGCCGAAATGGGAGCGAGCGGTGTTGTCTGCTATACAGCGGGGTTCAGTGAAATCGGTGCAGAAGGCACGGAGTTGGAGAAAGCACTTGTCTCAGCTTCCGGAGACCTTGCTCTAGTTGGTCCGAATTGCTACGGAGTCATCAATTATATTGACAAGGTCGCCCTGTGGCCGTTCCCACACGGTGGTGCCAGTCCAGGTTATGGTGCGGCAATCATAACTCAGAGTGGGATGCTTTCTTCCGACCTGACAATGAGCCAGCGATCATTGCCGTTTGCCTATATGATTTCGGTAGGAAACCAATCAGTGCTGAGGCTGGAAGACTTCATTGATGTTCTTTGTACTAAGCCAGAAGTCAAAGCCATCGGCCTGCACATTGAAGGGGTAAAGGATATTTCTCGTTTCAGTGAAGTTGCTCTCAAGGCACTGGAAGCTGGAGTTCCAATCGTCGCTCTGAAAACAGGTTCCTCGGAGATTGGTTCGGAATTAACGGTCAGCCATACGGCATCTTTATCAGGTAGCGACGACCTTTTTCAGGCACTCTTTGACCGCTTGGGTATCATCCGTGTTTCACATCCGGTACAGCTGCTCGAAACTTTAAAATACCTTTGCGTCGCCGGTATACCAAAGGGGAAACGGTTAGTGGGTCTGACTTGCTCTGGTGGAGGTGCAACATTGCTCGCCGACCATGCGGAAAAAATCGGTCTGGACTTCACACGACCCTCAAAAAAAACCGCGAAACGACTCTCCCGCTTGCTTCACTACACGGCTACCGTGTCAAACCCACTAGATTACACAACTCCAATTTGGGGCATTCCGGAGCGTGTCCTACCAGTCTTCGAGACTATGTTAACTGATCCCTATGATGCCGCTATTTTTGTCCAGGATTACCCGCCTCCTGAGCTTGACGAAAGTAAACCATTTTATTTGAGCGATGCGAAATCTTTTATTGAAGCAAGCTCGAAAGTCCGTATACCTTCTGCAATTTGTTGCACACTTCCGGAAAATATGGACCAATCTACTCGGAAAATGTTAGTCGAAAACGGGGTTGCTCCGATGCAGGGTATCCACGAAGCACTTGAAGCCATTTCCTCCTCTGTTTGTTATTTCGGTCGCCGTGAAGCAATCCGGCAGAATGGTATTGAAAAATTGCGAATTAAACCTTTATCCGGAATTTCAACTGCGGGAATTGTTTCAACTTTGATAGATGAATGGGAGGGGAAAAAACACTTGCTGAAAATAGGATTTAGCGTGCCGGAGGGGGGCATTGCCGACTTTGCGGAAGTTCCGGAAGTAGCAGAGAAGATAGGATTCCCGGTTGTTGTCAAAATGGTAGGTAAAAACCTTGAACATAAGACCGATGCAGGTGCAATAGCTTTGAATCTTTTAAGTTGCGAGGAGGTCAAAGTCGCTGTTGACAGCATGAAAAAAGATGTAGAATATTTTGATCCTACTGCGGTCTCGGAGATATTTCTTGTTGAAAAGATGCTTGAGAAGCCCATTGCTGAATTGTTGGTTAATGTTAGAACTGATCCTCAGTTCGGAATGGCCATGACACTGGCCGCTGGTGGAATTCTGACAGAACTGCTTGCCGACGCAGTTACAATTCTACTACCGACGAATCGCAATGATTTGGAAAATGCGCTAAAGAGTTTGAAAATATCGAAACTTTTTGATGGTTTCCGAGGTGGCGAAATGATTGACACAGAACAACTCGTTACGGCACTTCTTAACCTTGTGGTGGGAGTCATGAACCCAGCAATCGGTATCAAAGAAATTGAAATCAATCCGCTCTTCGTTTATAAGGAGAAGGTGTGTGCGGTTGATGTCTTGATGCGTATTGCAACCGGAACGTCAGGTGCAGTTAACAACAAATAAAACAGGTAATTAAAAAAGATTAAAAAAATTTCTTAATTGAAAGGGAATATTATATGGAAGAAGTAACCGTTGTTAAGAAAGGGAGAGTTCTTGAAATTCTCCTGAACAGGCCAAAAGTCAATGCAATTGATCTTGCTACCAGCCGGAAATTAGGGGATGCTTTTGTTTTGTTGCGTGATGATCCGGAACTGTGGGTGGGAATCCTAACAGCCGCAGGGGATAGAATTTTTTCTGCCGGTTGGGATCTCAAGTCACTGAATCAGGGAGAAATGTCCTTAGATGATTGGTGGGAAAACGACTATGGAGCCGGAGGTTTTGCAGGATTGACCGAAATGTGGGATTTGAATAAACCCGTGATTGTGGCTCTCAACGGCTTGGCAATTGGTGGTGGATTTGAAATGGCAATGGCCTGTGATTTAATCATCGCTGCCGAACATGTGGAATTTGGGTTACCGGAACTGCCATTAGGGATCGTCCCTGATGCAGGTGCCATTCAGCGCCTTCCTAGACGGATTCCGTATAATGTCGCAATGGAAATGTACCTCCTCGGTCGACGGATGACGGCCAGCGAGGCACAAGGATATGGTTTTGTGAATAAGGTTGTCTCCAAGGAGATACTGATGGAAACGGCCAGAGAATGGGCCAATCAAATTGCCGAATCAGCCCCGCTTGCTTTGCAGACTGTCAAGGAAGTTTTGCGTGCCATCGAAGGCGATACCATTGAACAGTCTTTTCAAACAATGCGAAAAGCAGATTTGCCTGTTTATAGAAAAATGTTAGGATCAGATGATGCCAAAGAAGGGGTAAAAGCATTTGTGGAAAAACGTAAACCGGATTTTAAGGGTTTATGAATTGTCTATTTTATTAACAAGAAAAACATTATGACACAAGAATTTTCAGGAAAAGATCCAAAGTCAGTGCAAAAAGTTACCAGCATTGGCGCAGGTCCCATTGGAGCAGGGTGGGCAGCATATTTTCTCTCACAGGGCTATAAGGTCTCTGTCTATTTGCATGAGGAATCGGAGAAAAATGTATTACATAATTTAATAAATACTGCATGGATCAGTTTGGAAGCATTGGGACTCGCGGAAGGAGCATCACGAGACAATCTTTATTACAGCACCGATCTTGCAGACGCAGTTAACGGTTCGGAATTCATTCAGGAAAGTGTGCCTGAGAATCTTGCTCTTAAGCAAAAGATTTTTGCACAACTTGGTGAACTTGTTCCAGAAAATGTTGTTATCGCTTCCAGCACTTCGGGCTTGCCCATGAGCGAAATTCAAGCCCACTGTTCCACACCTCAACGAACGGTAGTTGGGCATCCTTTCAATCCTCCTTATTTGCTTCCGTTGGTCGAAATTGTCAGAGGCAGTCAAACATCAGCGGAGGCGGTAAAATGGTTGGTTGAGTTTTATCAAGTTGCAGGCAAGGCTCCTTTAGTTTTGAGCAAAGAAATCCCAGGTTTCATTGCAACTCGTTTGCAGGAAGCAATCTGGCGCGAAGCCCTGCACATGGTGGACAACGATGAAGCAACGGTTGAGCAAATCGACTTTGCCATCACAAATGGACCTGGACCGCGTTGGGCCTTGATGGGGCCTTGTATGGCTTTCCATCTTGGTGGCGGAGAAGGTGGCATGGCTTACACTCTTGATCAATTCGGTCCTGCTTTGAAACTTCCCTGGACTCGTCTGAAAGCTCCTGAACTGACTAAGGAACTGCGTAATAAAATGGTTGATGGATGTCTGCGTGAAGCTGATGGCCGAGAAATCTCTGAGATGAATCGTGATCGAGACCGTGGCCTCGTTGCCATCCGCAATGCTCTGAAAGCCTCAGGTTCGGAAGTTGATTCCTGACTTGTTTCCGGAATAGAATAAATTATTGAAGTTCGAATCTTGAAATATTGATGTTTTCAAATTCTCACTATATATAAAAATAAAATTTAATTCTCTAATAAAATTATGGATTTTGGATATTTTGCGAATGTTAGCAACCCCGGACTGGTAAAACCTTATGGTCAAATTTTAGGCGAAGTTCGAGACCTCGCTGTGACAATTGAAGATGCAGGTTGGGATTCGATTTGGTTCACCGAACACCACTTCGGTCATGAAGGTTTTGAAGTTTGTCCCAACGCAATAATGTTGTGTACAGACATTGCGGCCCGCACCTCTCGCATCCGTCTCGGTCAGGCGGCAAACATTGTTACTTTCTGGAATCCTTTACGTTTCATTGAGGATATCGCTGTGCTGGATCACATGAGCAATGGCCGAGTTGAAGTAGGGATTGGTCGTGGTGTTTATGGAAGGGAAGCCTCAAATTTGAACAAAGATGCGGACTTAAAAGATCAGGCAAAGAATTTCCGTTTATTTGCTGAAACCGTTGAACTCATGAAGAAAGCCTGGACACAGGATTTCATTTCTCATCAAGGTGAATTTTTCACTTACTCGGAGCCCGGACTGATTTGGAGCCATCCGGACAGTCCGAAATCTGAAACCTTCATGAACATGGAAACCAATGAAATCGAGAAAATTTCCATATTGCCAAAACCGTTGCAAAAGCCTCATCCACAACTTTGGCAGGTAGTCGATTCCACAAGCTCCATTGAGTGGGCAGCAAAGAACGACATCAATGTGATTATGTGGATTCCAACTGTGAAAACTTTGAAAAAACGCTTTGAAATATATCGAGATGCACGCTCGGAAAAGTTGGGGCGGGAAGTACCTTTAGGCGAAGGCATTTCATTGGTTCGCGATATGTTCTGCGCAGAAAATATGGAAGATGCTCAGCGTTTGGGCGGGGACGGCATTCTCAAATATCTCAAATGGATTTGTCATTGGCGCGGCTTGGGTAATCATCTAGACCCCGGAGAAGAACTTCCGGACACTCAGGGTAAACTGGATGCTCTGACCTATGAGTGGTTACACCCGCGTAACATGCTGTTTGGAACTCCGGAATACATTGTTGAAAAGATAAAAGAGTTACAGTCAGAATTGAATCTTCAGTCGTTGATGCTTTGGTCTCATTTTCCGGATGTTCCACATGAGACTGCAATGCGCAGTATCAAGCTGTTCAACGAAGAAGTGCTGCCGCATTTCAAATCCGGTACAGTCTCGCTGGCTAATTAAGCCGAAATGACGATATGAACGATATAAAACACGGTTCATTTCAAGGTACTTCCTGGAGCAAAGAAGGGACCGGTTCGCCTGTGATTTTGGTGCATGGCCTGGGAATGAACCGTCAAATGTGGCAGTGGCAAATGGACAGTCTTACGCCTCATTTCTCTGTGATTTGTTTCGATTTGCTGGGACACGGCGAAAGTGTGAATCCGGAGATTCCTTGTCAGTTGAGTCAATTCTCCGGGCAATTGTTAGCGTTGATGGATGGACTGAATTTAGAGAGTTGTGCCTTAGTTGGTTTTTCGCTTGGAGGTTTGATAGTCCAGGACTTTGTTCTGAATCATCCTGAAAAAGTAAATGCTTTAGTGATGCTCAATACAGCACATGGTCGAACAAAAACAGAAAGAAAGGCGGTATTAGCACGAGTTCAACAAGCTGGAGAACATGGCCCTGCATCAACTGTGGAAGACGCATTGGAACGCTGGTTTAGTGCTGATTTTTCAGCAAAAAATCCTGAAATTCTGGAAAAAATACGTTGCTGGATAATGGCAAATGACAAAGAGATTTATCCGGAAATCTATCGTCTTTTAGCAGAATGTGATGAACCACTGACAGATTCCATCAGTGCCATCCGTTGCCCAACTTTGGTTATGACAGGAGAAGACGATCATGGTAATTCTCCGGAAATGACGCAACGCATGGCAGCATTGATTCCGGATGCTCGTGCTGTAATACTTCCCGGATTGAGACACATGGGATTGGCCGAAAATTCTCAAGCAGTCAACTCTCAACTTGTATCGTTTTTTCAGGAGGTGGTGAAATGAACAAACGAGTTCAAGAAGAAAGATCCAAAATGAAAACCGGCAAAGAAATCATTGGCGGGCCACTGATCATCAATGGTCGTCAATTAACATTATCGAAAGCAGTGCGCGCAGGTGATTTTATTTTCCTGACCGGTCAAGTGCCAATGAAAGACGGTGCGCCCATGACCGAAGGCACTATTGAGGAACAGACGCGAGTCTGTATCGAATTGATTCGCGAGACGCTCAAAGATGCCGGATGCTCTCTAAACGATGTTGTCAAATCTATGGTTTGGCTCAAGAATCGTGACGATTTTCCAGGATTTAATTCAGTTTACGGAGAATACTTCTGCGAAGGGCCGCCCGCTCGTTCCGCCTTGGTTTGCGACTTTTTGATCAACATCAAGGTTGAAATAGAATGCACGGCCTACAAACCTGAAAATTAAGTAACCCACAAAAGGAGAAACAAGATGGCAGATCTAAAAAAATACCAAATGTACATTGATGGACAATGGGTCAATTCTGAAAGTGAGAAAACCTTTGAGAGTTTTAATCCTGCCACAGAAGAACCTTGGGCGATCATTCCGGAGGCTGGAGCCAATGATGTGGATCGTGCGGTTAAAGCCGCGCACCGTGCTTTTACTGAGGGGCCATGGGCCAACATGACGGCTACAGAACGAGGCAAATTATTGCGGCGCCTTGCGGAAGTACTGGCGGAACATTCAGAATCGTTGGGACGGGCAGAGACTACAGATACCGGAAAATTATTGAAGGAAACACAGTGGCAAGCGCGTTATATCTCAGATTTTTTTCAATATTATGCCGGACTTGCGGACAAGGTTCATGGCGACACCTTGCCCATTGACAAGCCAAACATGTGGACAATGACGGTTCGCGAGCCACTTGGAGTAGTGGCGGCAGTCGTGCCTTGGAACTCGCAACTGTTTTTAGTTGCTGTCAAAATCGGCCCAGCGTTGGCGGCCGGAAATACGGTGGTGCTGAAAGCCTCTGAACATGCATCTGCGCCGATGCTGGAATTTGCCAAAGTTTTTGAAGAAGCCGGTTTCCCCCCGGGAGTGATGAATATCGTCACCGGATATGGTGACCCTTGCGCCAAGGCTTTGACATCCCATCCACTTGTTGCTAGAGTCAGCTTTACCGGAGGTCCGGAAACAGCGCGAGATGTCGTCCGGAACTCTGCGGATAATTTGGCTCAGGTTTCTTTGGAGTTGGGCGGAAAATCGCCGATGATTGTTTTTGAAGATGCTGATTTGGAAAGTGCGACTAATGGAGTTTTACTCAGTATTTTCAGTGCAAGTGGTCAGAGTTGTGTGGCTGGTTCGCGACTTTTACTACATGAAAGTATCCATGAAAAAATTCTGGATCAAGTTGCCAGGAGAGCAAAAGAAATTCGCATTGGTGATCCTTTGGAGGAAACAAGTCAAATGGGACCCCTGGCAACACTTGCGCAACTCAATAACATCAAAAGCACGGTAGTTGATGCAACGGCCAATGGTGCCACTTTGATTTATGGCGGAGGAAAACCTGCTCATCTCGAAAAGGGTTGGTATTGCGAACCCACCATTGTCGATTGTCCTAATCAGAATTTAGGAATTGTTCAACGCGAAATGTTTGGACCGGTGGTTAGTGTGTTGCGTTTTCGCGACGAAGCAGAAGCCATTAAATTAGCAAACGATACCCGCTACGGATTGGCTTCCGGAGTGTTCACGACAAATATTGGGAGAGCATTGAGAGTGACAAAAGCATTGCGTGCCGGAATTGTCTGGGTCAACACTTATCGCATGGTTTCACCATTGGCTCCCTTTGGTGGTTTTAAAGACAGCGGTTACGGACGCGAGTCCGGACTGGATGCAATTTACGATTATACTCGTCCCAAAACAGTCTGGCTGAACACCTCACCCGATCCCATCGCCGATCCTTTTATCATGCAATAGTGATTGTACAAAATGTAATACTAATAAGTTCTTTCAAAAATAATTCATGTTTGACGAAGATCAGGAAATCAAGCCAATCAGGGACGGCATCAAAGCCCTGTGTCTCAAGTTTCCAAATCAGTATTGGAGGGAAAAAGACCGAACCCGGACATATCCGACAGAATTTGTGAAAGCCTTGTCCGATCACGGTTATCTTAGCTGTTTGATTCCGGAGGAATATGGCGGAAGCGGTTTATCGCTCAGAGCCGCTGCTGTGATTTTGGAGGAAGTCCATCATTCCGGAGGAAACGGTGCGGCATGTCATGCGCAAATGTACATCATGGGAACACTGTTGCGGCACGGTTCTGACGAACAGACAAAGCGATACCTTCCCGGAATTGCTGACGGCAGTTTGCGCTTGCAGGCTTTTGGAGTCACAGAACCAAGCAGCGGATCGGACACACTGGCTTTGAAAACGACGGCCCGCAAAAATGGTGATTCATATATCATCAACGGGCAAAAAGTTTGGACTTCGCGGGCAGAACATTCGGATTTAATGTTGTTGCTGGCCCGGACTACTCATCGTGACAAAGTGGAAAAACGCACTGACGGCTTGTCGGTTTTTATTGTGGATATGCGCAATGCCAATGGAAACGGTTTAACGATTCGGCCCATCCGGACAATGATCAACCATGCGACAACAGAAGTCTTTTTTGACAATTTGCGAGTTCCGCAAGAAAATTTGATTGGCGAAGAAGGAAAGGGTTTCCGCTACATCATTGACGGCATGAATGCAGAACGGATTCTCATTGCGTCAGAGTGCATCGGTGATTCGCGCTGGTTTATTGAAAAAGCAACTGCTTATGCCAACGAGCGCATCGTTTTTGATCGTCCCATCGGCAAAAATCAGGGCATTCAGTTTCCTCTCGCTCAAGCCTATGCGGCAACTGAGGCCGCGGCCTTGATGACTGAAAAAGCAACACTTTTGTATGAAGACGGAAAACGCCCCGGAGCAGAAGCAAATATGGCAAAATTACTGGCTTCTGATGCAAGTTGGAAATCTGCGGAAGCCTGTTTGCAAACTCACGGTGGTTATGGATTTGCCGAAGAATATGATGTTGAGCGCAAGTTCAGAGAAACCAGACTGTATCAAATTGCGCCAATTTCTACCAATCTCATTCTTTCCTACATTGCCGAGCATGTGCTGGGTCTGCCGAGGTCATACTGATGGGCGCGCTGGACGGATTGTTGGTCGTCAGTTTGGAGCAGGCGGTTGCCGCTCCGTTTGTGTCTTCGAGATTGGCTGATGCCGGTGCGAGAGTGCTTAAAATTGAACGTCCGGAAGGAGATTTTGCCCGTAATTATGACCATGTTGTCAACGGACAGTCTGCCTATTTTGTCTGGCTCAATCGAGGAAAAGAGTCGATTTCAATGGATTTGAAACGTCCGGAAGAAATTCAACTTTTGTGTTCCATTCTTCAAAAAGCAGATGTATTGATTGAAAACTTTAAGCCGGGTTCTTTGAAAAGACTGGGACTTGATTTTAACAAGTTGCGTGAGACAAACAAAAAACTAATCACCTGCTCCATCAGCGGTTACGGGAGTCAGGGAGAGTGGGCTAAAATGAAGGCTTATGATTTGCTGATTCAGGCGGAAACTGGGCTTGCTTCAATCACAGGATCAGCAGATGCACCGGGGCGTGTCGGCATTTCAGTGGCTGATATTGCAACAGGAATGTATGCCTGGTCAGCAATTCTGGAAGCACTGATTGCGAGAGGCATAAACGAACACGGGCAGCACATCGAGGTTTCGCTCTTCGATGCTCTGGCTGACTGGATGGCCGTTCCGTTATTGTGGCAAGACTATGGCGGAAAAGCTCCGGAAAGAGTCGGGCTTTCCCACCCCTCGATTTGTCCTTATGGAGCCTTCAAAACAGCAGACGGAAAAACGATTTTGCTGTCCATTCAAAACGAACGGGAATGGCAACGTTTTTGTGTAGAAATTCTTGTTGATGCAGATTTTGCGGAACAGTATCCGGACAATTCTTCTCGCTTAGCAAACCGTTCCGTAGTAGACGGTTGTGTTGAAACTGCTCTTGGAAAATTGTCTCATACTGAGGCTTCTGCCAAACTAAAAAAATCGGAGATTGCTTACAGTACACTCAACGATGTGCAGGGGCTTTCCAGTCATCCGATTCTGAGGCGCGCCGTCATTTCCAATCCGGAAGGAAAAATTAATGTTCCGGCACCTCCGGCTATTTTTAACGATGCACCGCAAGATTCACTCAAAGAAGTCCCCAGTCTAAATCAGCACGGTGCGGCAATTCGTGCAGAATTTTCTGAAAATTAACAATTTTGAGAAAGGTAAATGAATTCCGAATACAACGAATGGTTAGGCAAAACGGAGGTTTTCCATGAACAGATTTCGGAGGTAAACGCCAAACGTCTCCACCACACATTAACTCAAAACGGCAATCCTCCATCTTCCGGAGAAGCTGTCTTTCCGTTGTTTTTGCTGACCTTAGGTGAACCTTCTGTTCCGCCAAATCAGCTTGGAGAAGATGGACATCCGAAGCGAGGTTCATTCATGCCGCCCATTCCGTTAAAACGCCGGATGTTTGCCGGAGCTGAATACGAGTTTCATAGGGCGCTGCGAGTTGGAGATGAAGTGAAAACAACTTGGAACATCACAGATATCACTCGAAAAAACGGCAGCAGTGGTGAGTTGGTCTTTATTAATATCCTTCGAGAGTTCCATGTTCGGGAAACTCTCTGTGCCACAGAAAACAGGAATATTGTTTTTACAGATTCAGACCCGAAGATTCGAGAACTTAATGATCCGGAAGAGTCTGGGGAGTGGATGGAAGAGATGAGCACGAATCCATTACAACTGTTCCGCTACTCAGCGCTTACTTTCAACTGTCACCGCATCCATTATGACAGGCCATATGCTACAGAGGTTGAAGCATATCCCGGACTTGTTGTTCACGGTCCATTGCTGGCAACGTGGCTTTCGTTATTTGCTGTCCGGAAATCCGGTCGGGAGTTAAAAAAATTCAGCTTCTGGGCAAAACGGCCGGTTTTCGATTTACATCATTTTACTCTCTCAGGAGAGAATTCCGGAAAAGACACAGTAGAACTACGTGTGCTTGATCATCAGTTACAACTTGCTGTCACTGCA
>Ga0208700_1000063_pt1 | contig 40192 bp, 34 predicted proteins | sample DeeseametaMP2016_FD_184179 | JGI IMG/M metagenome (GOLD analysis project Ga0208700, IMG submission 184179) | Marine microbial communities from the Deep Pacific Ocean - MP2016 (SPAdes) | ecosystem: Environmental > Aquatic > Marine > Oceanic | place: East of Hawaii, North Pacific Ocean | collected... | reverse complement strand
TTTTGAAAATGCAAACCAGACGGTCATAACATTAGCTATGATTGAAACAACGCAAGCCTTGGAGAATCTGGAGGAGATTGTGACGACTCCCGGTCTGGATGGTGTTTATGTAGGAACCGTAGATTTAAGTATAAGTATGGGGTTGGCCGGATTGGGAGACTTGAATGACAAAAAATTACAAAACGCTCTAAACATTATTATGACGCAAATCAATAAACACGACTGTATTGCAGGAATACATGCAAGCACACCAGAAAGTGCGGAAAAACTATCTGAACAAGGTTTTCGTTTGATAACACCAGTAAATGATACGAATTTATTGCGTGGTGCGGCAATAAATGCCCTTGAAGAGACTCGCAAATGGATTGGATAAATACTTTTCCAAATAGTACGGAAAAGGTTGTCTAACAAGGTGATGAAGTGAAGGGATTACCCAGATCACTTTTCATCATCGCTCTCTAAAACGAATATAGAAAATCTTCTATCTCGTGTCACATCGTTGGGGAGTTGGCGTACGTGTGTTTACACCACTTTTAACAAATTAGTCCTCGTTTTTCCAATGTTCCATCATTTTGCTAACCAATTCCAAATGAGTTAGAATTGTTTCCTGTTGTTCTCTGGATATTTGCTGCCAGTTTGCTGCAATTTCCTCCTGAATTTCCCTGAGTTTTGTTTCTGTTATGGATGAATCTGAAGAATCCAGAGATGTAACTGCAGGCTGTAGTTTACTCAGTTGTGATCTTTTTTCACGCTGAAGCAGTTCATGATAATTCCAACCGAAAAGAGAACATATTCGTTTCAGCAGTTCCTGTTCCGGAAACACTTCTCCAGCTTCAATCTGTTCGTAGTATTCAGTGCCGATTTGCAGCAAAAGGGAAATTCCTTCCACATTTTGCTTTGCCTCAATTCTTGACTGCTGAATTAGTTCGTGAAGGGTAACACCTTCGGGAATATCAGGAATTTCCGGCAGTTCGATCTTTGGAAGTCTTGCCTGCATTTCCTTGACAGGCAGTGGAGGCTGCCGGGTACCATATAAAATCGGACTTTGGCTGTTGACTTTTTGTTGAATTTGTTTGTAGTTCCAACCATATAGAGAACACAATTTACGCAACAAGTCATCCGGAGGAATGAGACCTGATTCGAATTCTTCATAATAATCCGGAGCTATGCTAAGTAAGGTGGCTATCCCCAGTGTATTCTGCCCGGCCGTTATACGGGCTTCCTGAATCATTTTCGCAAACTGAGGCACCTCGGTTTTAGCCGAAGTTTCTTCTGCTAAAGAAGAATCCGGTTTTTCCAGTTCTTTTTTCTTGGATTTAACGGAGGGAGTTTTGTCGGCAAGACGTTTGATGTCATTATAATTCCACTCAAAAAGTGCACAAAGTCGCTTAAGAATGTCATCCGGAGGAATCCAATCTTCCTCCAACCTGGCAAATTCATCTGGCTCCAACTGCATCAGCAATGCCAGTCCTTCTATGCTCTGGCCAATGTCTTCGCGGAATTCGCGAATCATTTCATTCAGTTTGGACACTGTTATCTGCTGAAGTTACAATTCTGTGATTCGAGAAAGTTTTGCAATTACCGCCCTTTTACGTCCAGAATCTGAGTGTGCCGCTTTAAGGTCCTCAAAATCAAATAGACAGCAAGAGTAGTCCAGAACAAATTGTTCCACATGGGAACAATGTAAGGCTTCTGCACTACTAAATAATTGCCAACCAGATCAAAAGCTGTAAAACAAAATATCAGAGCAAAGAGGCTGGAATATTCTCTGCGCAGGATGTTTTTAAATGAAAAATTTAATAAAGGGCTATCCCATTTAGAAAAATCGGGAAAGAAGCCGGGAGTTTCCGCCGACCATTTTTCAAAGTCATCTCCAAACTTAATTCTGAGGAAATCTTCTTCTGCAATCATGATGCGTTCATAATAGAGGGCAAAGGCAAAGGTGTATATCACAGGCATCCACCAGGAATATGGAAACAGCGAGATGCCAAGTCCCATTGTGTAATTCCCCAGGTAAAGCGGGTGTCTCACAACAGAGTACCATCCACTGGTATTAAGGACTTCTGCAATCTGCTCTCTCGTATTTCTTCCGGAAGTGTTTTGCGGAGTGTGTCCAACTACCAGAATTCTGAAAACCAAGCCCAGTAATCCGACAATCAAACAGAATAACCCCCAGGTAGTTGTCATTTCCCGACTGCCTCCCACATATTCATATTCTCCCATTGCAGGAATGAAAAACAAAATTATGACAATGGGGAAATAACTCCTCCAGCGAAACAGCCAGTACCCGCTGGAAACAAGTTTTTTTTCAAGTTTCAATCAGAGACTCCTTTAAATTTGTTTTTAAGTGTTTTTCAAAAGTTTAACCATTGCCGAAAGACTGCTTTCCAAACAGTTGTTTTAATTTCATGCAATGATTCTTCCAGCAGGAATTGTTGCCCAAATATAATCATTCCCAACCAGGTAAGGAAACAAAATATTGCAAATCGAATTGATTTACTGTGACAAATTTTTACACAAGCTAAAAGGCATAACTCTTGGATTCATTTTCACTGTGGTTGTTGCCAAAATTCAGGGCTACCCGAGATATTTATGTTTCCTGTTTATTTATATGAAAATAAAAGGTTTATTAAAATTATTGTCTGCTTTTATTATTTCTATAGCTTGGAATAATTCTGCTCAAGCAGGCTCAATAAATTCCGGACTGGGTCCCCTGGAAATTCGTCCGCAATTTATTGTAAGTCAGCCTTTTTTGGCCATGACTCCAGAAAATAGTTCTACTCTCAAAGGCGGAGAATCCAAACTGTCTGTCGGAATAGAGATCGCAAATACTTTTGTCAACACTCAGGGACCGACTGAACAAATCACAAAAAAAGAAGTGGCCCGCGGATTAACAAAAGAAGATTTTTACGATAAAAACGGGGATGCAGGTAAGGGATACAGCTTGTATCTGGATGCAGAAACTAAACGTAAAAATTTAAAGTACAACTATGGAATCTCCGATTCATTAGAATTCAAACTCGAAATTCCATTTTTATCTTTTGACGGTGGATTCATGGACAGCAGCATAGAAAGCGTACATAGCCTGATTGGAATTTCAAATTTTAAACAGGGTGGAGCTTATCGTGCCCTTTCTGAGCGCAACAAATATGACTATTATGTAGTCAAGGACGGAGAATTTGTTTATGCCAGCAACCAGATTATTTACAATGTACGTGGCGAACCAAGCATGGGACTCAAGTGGAACTTGTCTGAAGGCGGAAATGTCATGCCAGCAGTTACTTTAAAACTTTCCTACAAATTTGCCAATTCCGACCGTAGCGGAGAACAAAAATTAGTTCGCAGTGGCGGTGTAGATTGGGGCCACTACCTGATTCTGTCCAAAGGATTCGATAAATGGATCGTCTATTTTGGCGATGGAAAAACTAGAATTGGAGAAAATCTGGGATTTGCGTCGTCCATGAGCCATCAGTTCATGTCCCTGGAATATCGAATAGAAGAAGAAGTGTCATTTGTTTTTCAATCTGTCTCGCAAAGCAGCATCTTTCAGGAAACAGCTGCAAGTCCCCGCTCTACAAGTGGAGAAAACCAGGAACAGCGAAACTCAAACTTAAGTGTTTCCACCAGTGTTTCTGCATTCGGCTATAAATTTGTTTCAGGTCCAATCTTTTGGGAAACAGGATTTGTTCAGGATTACAACAATTTTGGAAATGAAACCGATTTTGTTTTATTTTGGGAAATGGGGGTTCATTGGTAAGCAAAGTTTTAAAAATTACTTTTACAGTAATATGTATGATTTTCCATGTTTCAACAGGGTGGTGTGTAGAGCAAACAGTGGTATATTTTGCAGTTCAATACGGAATACAGGACACAGGAAATCCTGCACCTGTAGTTGGACAAACTGACTCATACCTGTCTACTTTGGAAACTAAACATGGTTCATTGAAGGGAAACCGGCAGGTAAGTCCAAAAGTATTGTCCTTCGATTTTTACAAAACGAATGGGCCAGTTGCCAGCGGATTTGGATTGGAGGTCCACAGTTACAAAAAAAAATATACTTTTGAAAACGATCCCTCTCAGGTCGATATTTCTGCAGTAGGATTTTTATACGGATTGAATTTTTATTACCGGGGAGATTTTTGGTTTCCGTTTTTGGGTTTTGGAACAGGAAATTATTCTGCAAAAGTGAAAGAAGAATTAGTAACAGGAAGTTCTACGACTTATGGTACTGTTTTCGGACAGGTTGACAAACCGTTTTATTATAAATTTGGGGTACGCATTCCTTTAAATGGTCTGGGCATAATTCTCACTCAGCAGTATATTTCCGCTGATTTTGATGTCTCCACTGAAAATAAGCCTCTCTCACTCGGCGGAACAGCTACGTTTATTGGTCTTTATTACGGATTTTGATTCAAGACAGCATGGTAATCGTCTAAATGAGCACCTGCAAAATAGCATCCGGAATTCACTATGCGGACATACCAGCTCTGTTAGTGGTTCATGGTGTACGTCCGTTCTTTAAAGACACAACTCCGGAGCAGTCTTTTGTCACTTTAAATAAAATGGTGCGACATAAATAGGACTGGGAATTAGTTTGCCGGCTTTATAACCAAAGATCCGTAAGTAAATATATCCTGGACTACTGGGAATATTAGGCTTATTTATATCAATAACGATACGTCCGGATTCAGGTCTGGCACCGCTTGCAGTGGATTGTGGGACAGCAGTTAGGTCAGCGTTTGAAACGTCTCTTAATTTTTTAATAGCCTTTACTTTCCCATTGATTAAGACTTCAATTCGTTCAAGGCCAACTTTCTCTTCTTCAGGGATTTCAAAGTCACAAATAATTTTTAACGTTTCAGAAGTTGGTATGTGACTACCCATAGGATTTTGCTGATCACCAACAAGAGCTGATGCAAATAACTGAATTGGAAAGGAAGAAGCAAAAGTCATTCTCTTCTTTAACGCTGAAAATATCTCTTTCTGACTCAACTCTTCAGCAACAACTCCAATTCGGGATTTTCCCGGTACATTCCGGTAATCATGTGAATCATTAGAAAAGATTGGAGCCAGCCACCATCCGGATTGAACAGCTTCATCTATGAATAACAGTTTACCGCCATACCAGGACCTAGGAAAGTAATGGGATCCCAATGGTGAGTTTCAATACCAATTATTTTATCAACAATATCTTTATCAAATTTAAAATGAGAAAACTCAAAGGGCTTTCAGTAAAAATGAAAGCCGGGATGTGCAAAAATAACAAGTGCATCTTTTTGCTCCGGTTTTTTTAACCAACTATATAGATCATCCGGACTTAAATCTCCCCAACTGGATTTAAATGTATTTGTATTCAAAACTACGTAGTGTCCGGCAATTAAATTTGAATATTCAAACCCGAGTATTGGAAGAAAATTATCTGACTGAAAACTGGCAGATATTTGTTGCAGTTTTTCATATTCCCCGTTGTCTAGCCATACATATTCATGTTCAGTCAAAGCAAAAAAATAAAAAAACATGTGAGTTGTAGAGGATGATATTGCCTAGCGACATCAGCATGATGAATTTTATTGCACTGGTCTGCCAGTGCAATTGGAGCATATAATTCCGGATCGGAACAAAAGAGTTAAACAGTTTAATCATTTATATCCAATTAGCATTCATTATAGTGTTGACAGGTCTTCTTTATAAAACTTTAGATAAAACAAAAGCTGCATAGCAGCATCTCCTTGAACAACAGGAAATGTTTACGGCCGAACTCAAACCGTGTCTTTTTGAGACCTGAAACCTGAGAAAAGAAAAATCTCGAGTGTTTCAGTCTCGCAAGTTTTGACAACTTTTTGGGGAATTTAATAAAAGGCAGGGGAAAAATTGAGGGCCAAAAATTGGCCCTCATTATATCGGTTAATTACCGTTTCATGTTGATCAGGTCCTGAATCATCTCATCAGAAGTCGTTACTGTTTTAGCACTTGCCTGAAAGGCACGCTGGGTTTCAATCATCTTGACAAATTCATCAGAAAGATCAACGTTTGATTGCTCCAGACTTTTACTGCGAATTTCACCCAAACCTGCAGTACCAGCCTCACCTGTCACTTTCTTGCCTGAACCTAAAGTTTCTACAAGCATGTTATCTCCGACTTGAGCAAGTTTCCCTGGATTGTCAAATTTAGTCAAAACGAGCCTGCCAATTGAGCGAGTGTATCCTGCATCAAAGACACCATTCACAGTGCCATTATCTTCCAGGAAAATACTTTCCAAAGTTCCTGCAGGGTTACCATCTGCACTGGTTCTAAGAACATTGTAGCTTCCAGCAAACTGAGTAATACCATCCAATCCGGATCTGGGATCTGTCGGATCATCCGGATTATAGCCATCTCCGAGGTTCAGTCCTAGAATTATCGGATTACTACCACCAAAAGGAACAGCAAATTGCGGAACCCCTGTGTCAGGATTTACAGGCTGTGGAATCAATCGAGGAGGCCCGGCAGGCAAAGGCTCACCATCCGGCCCAACCCCTCCAGGTTGAGCTTCAAAAGAACCTCCTGTCGCAGCAATTAATTTTCCATCAGCTGTAAACTGCATGAATCCGCCGCCCACTGCGACCATCGTTCCCGGAACCTGTCCCAGAGAAGCTCCATCAAACATCATGTAATATTCCCACTGATTGCTAACGCCTGTTCCCGCAATTGGCTGGCCTGTACCCGGATCAATTTGTTCAGGAAGGTCCGGACGTTTTCTCATGGCAATTGTTGCAGCGTGAGAATTACCAAGGGCATCATAAACAGTGGTTGATGTTGCGAAATTATACATGCTGTCCAGTACATTGGTTGGATCAACTGGAACATCTTTGACGACTGCATTAGCGTCAAGGTTTGCAGCTATTATAAGACCAGTTCCTCTTGCTCCATCCCCAGTTGGTCGAGGAGCATCAACAAGACCTAAAACTTTAAGTGCTCCCGGAATCCCTTTACTCTCACCGGTTACTCGATCCACTTTCAAAGCCTGCACACGTCCTCCCCGCAGAGTGGAAAGAAACCCCTCTTTATCGTAAGAAAACTGACCGTTACGGGTGTATGACTCTTTGCCGGTAGCCTCACTGACGATGGTAAAAAAACCAGGGCCGGCAATTGCCATATCAGTGTTGAGAGTTGTGTTTTGAAATGCACCCTGTGAATAGTCCATTGCCACACCACCAATTTTCACGCCATTACTGGCCTTTGTGAAGGCCGATCCCTGAGGCCATGAATTTCCCATTAAGTCCTCAAATGCAACTTGGTTGCTTTTGAACCCAAAGGTATTCACATTGGCAATGTTATTACCAATAATCTGCATGGTCTTGCCCTGGGTCCTTACTCCGCTGGCCCCAGTATTTAATGATCCAAGTAACGCCATTTTATTTCTCCTTAAGCTGAATTAGAAACATACCAGGCGATACAGTCCATTGCTTCGCGTAGATATAATTAAAAAAATGAATAGTTTGAAACTAATCGTTTATGGTTGAACTTGCATGTTCAACCGGTCTTAATCAGAACTTCTGGAACTCCATGCAGGAGTTTTTCGTGTCATCAGTTCAGATCGTGCTGGAAGAGGGATTGCGTTTTGATATCGCAAATATGATTTATTACCTAAACCAACAATTTCATCGGCAGGTACCCACTCACCATTAATTTTCAGTAGTGGTTTACTACCTTCAAAACGGATCATGGATACTTGACCAGATTTGGTCAGTGTGACTCCAATATCTTCTCCGCCATCAGTTCTTGCAAAGACGTTGAAGCTGTAATTCCCATCCGGCATTACATCTCCGTCATTGTCACGGCCATCCCAGTAAAACTCATGAACGCCCTGTGCTCTGCTTTCAAGGTTGATCTTTCGAATCATTTCACCAGTGGAATCCTGCAAAAGGAGCATGACCCTGTCGGCACTTCCTTCCAACTTGTAGGCAACCGGTACAGAATCACCATTTTTCAAAGGTATTTCTCTTGCTCCAACTTCCACATCTTTATCCAATAAACTACCAGCAGTGGCCCGAGCAATCTGCAGCTGAATCGCCATCAATTTTGCAGTCTGATTATTAAGGTTCTGTAACTGTTCCACTGTACCCATTGCGGCCAATTGCTGCATCATGCCTGCTGAATCCATGGGATCAAGGGGATCCTGGTTAGCCATTTGAGTCATCAGCAAATTCAGAAAATCTTGTTTCCCCAGTTCTTTTCCGTCGGTACTGTTCGTTGAAGCACGGTTACGTAGGCCTGTCGCGCTGACTTGCAGGGCCTGTTCAACGTTGTTTCCGATATTCATATTTACCTTTCTCAGACGTACAGATTAAGTCCGGAATCAGTCCGGTGCCTAACAATTGGTGTTTCTTCCAATGCAGATAATTCTTCTTTATTACCTCTCTCTGGAGAAAACATTTCTTCATCGAATTCAGCATACTTACGGTCACCGCCATATTTGGAATCACGTTCGTTAATATCAACGTTGAGAGCTAAATCCTTATAAGAAAATTCCTGATCCAAAAATTTACTGCGGAGAGAATCAAATCCGGATTCGACTATTTGTTTTGCAAGCATGTTGTCAACTCGCATATCTATCGTCAGATTTCCTCCTGCTTGTCTGATTTTCAGAGTAATTTGCCCCAATTCTTCCGGATGCAAACGAAGTGTCATTTCTTCAACACCATTACCACTTAATATTCTGACACGACTTACCACTTGTTCCATGTTAAACGGAAGGTCAGCACTACGCAGGTTCCCATTTGGAGAATTTGCAACCTCGGTTCCTTTTAAAATTGATGTACCGGAAAGTTCTGAAACAGCATTAATTCCTGGTGCGGAAACCGAATCTACAGGAGATTTTACGTTGCTGGAAAGTTGAGTTTCTTTAGAGGTTAATGACCTGAACTGATTCAAAGGCTGTTTGAATGCATTTTCAGAAATATCTTTTGATTTCTCAGCACTATTCATTTGTAAGCCTGCTGTGGTTTTTTCTTTTACACCGCCTTCAAACTCTTCTGTTACTTTGAATTTCTCAGCAGTTTGTATGCCCGCCGTGGTTTTTTCTTTTACACCGCCTTCAAGTACTTCAGCAGTTTTAGATTGTAAAGTTTCGCTCGTTTTAATGCTGTCTGCAACTTTCAAACTTTCAGCAGCTTTCAGCTTTTCAGTGGGCAGAAGTAACACCTTTTCAGCACTGTCACTCAAATTCTCAACATCAGTCATTTGTAAACCTTCTGTCATTTTTGATTTCACTCCACCTTCAAGTACTTCAGCAGTTTTAGTTTGTAAAGTTTCGGCAGTTTTAGTTTGTAACGTTTCGATCGTTTTTATGTTGTCTACAACTTTGAGACTTTCCACAGCTTTCAGCTTTTCAGTGGGCAGAATGGACACCTTTTCAGCACTGTCACTCAAATTCTCTACATCAGTCATTTGTAAACCTGCTGTCGTTTTTGATTTGACTCCACCTTCAAACTCTTCTGCTTCTTTGAAATTATCTGCAGCCAGTAAGCTTTTCTCAGTTTTAGTATTTGCTACAACTTGCAGGCTTTGCTCCGGGCTAATCTTTTCTGCAGCCGGTGGTATTTCTGCAGGCATAATCTTTACAAGGTTTTCTGCTTGCAGGCTTTGCTCCGGGCTAATCTTTTCTGCAGTCGGTGGTATTTCTGCAGGCATAATCTTTACCAGGTTTTCTGCTACTGGTTTTGTAGCATCTTTTTCATTCCCCCTTAATCCTTGATGAAAAACAGTTTGTAATTCCTTTTGAAGAAGTCCTTCCAGATTTTCCTGAACAGGTTCGGGGCCTTGTACAACCGAATTATTTTCTTTTATCGGAATTTGTTGTCCGGTATTTGTTTGAAGGACAGTCTGTAAATCATCCTCCGAAAATTCAGCACCTTCTTCCGGAGGCTTTACCTGATGTAATATTTTTTGCAACACTGAATATTCAGTATCTTCTTCCGACTGAACTGGCAGATTTCTATTTTTCTGCATGACAGACTGTAAATCATCCTCCGAAAATTCAGCACCTTCTTCCGGAGGCTTTGCCTGATGAAATACTGTTTGCAGCAATGACTCCGGATTCTCCAAATCAGATTCCTGCAAAATCGATTGGAGCCCAGTTTCTGCCACACCCTGACTCGGTAGATTTTGAAAAGTGTTTTCATCTGAGACAACCCTTGGGTCAAGGACCTCAATCAATTCTTGTGGAAAAGGTTCCGATTTATTCAAAACTTTTGATCGAGCAGTATGAGTTTCTTCAGTCCAAAGATTGTCATCCAAAACTTCCGCTGGAATGGTTGACAACTCTGCTGTACCAAAAATATCCTCAACAAATTCTGGATTAGCTTGATTTTGAGTCAAAATGCTTGAGGCAAGTGAGGCAGTCAGACTATCCTCTTCCAGGAGTCCCTCAAGCAGGCTTTCGTCAAGAGGATGTTCTGCAAGGATCTCGTCCAAAGTAACATCGAACATCCTTTCTTCGCCCATTTCTCCGGAATCCACACCCAGTTCATCAGAAATAATTACCTCATCCGTACTGCTAAGAACTGCCTTTTGTCCAATTGCTTCCATAATCACTAACTCATTTTTTTCTTGTTATTTCTTCAATAATACTTGCAGATTCCTCTGCGCCCATACTGGAAAGTACTAATGAAGCTTGTTTTTCTTTCATCTGTTTCAGGATGCTCACAGCAATCATGCGATCAAGTTTTGCAAGTGATTGAGCAGCAATTGCCGCATCCATTTTTGAGTACAAAGCAACAGCTTTTTGTAGATGCGCATTGTCTTGGTTTTTCTTTTTTTTGATATCATTTTCAATTTCCTGCTGAAGTTTCTCCAACTGGCTAACTTGACGTTGAATATCTTCCTGCAGTGTTTTGAGCTGCCCCTCTCTCCGGTCCAACTCCAGAGCTCTCAAACGTAATCTGCTCTGCTGTTCCGCAAGTCGGGTCAGAATTTCTTTCTCACTCTCAGTAAACTTGTGAGGTTTCTTTGTCTTTTTTCCTGCATCAGGTTCAGATGCACAAAATTCAAGCCCGTAGTCTGCACACAGTGCCCCAAAGACTTGTTTAATTTCGTCAATGGTGGTTGGTATGCTATAAGCGGGCCTTGCCATCATGACAAACATAAATAATAAACATAAGAATTTGAAATTGTTAGTAAAATTTAATAATTTATTCATTACATTCCTGATGTTGTAAAAGATTTTAAGTATGAAAATCTGTAAATATTAGGCAAAAAATATATTAATTATAAGAATATCGTCGATAATTCTGGGCAATTTCATCCGCCTCCAAACGTTCCAAACGTTCCGTTTCATCTCTAAACTTTTTGATTTCTTTTTCTTTGAGAATCTCCAGAACCCGTTTTTTTTGAGTGGCTACGGTCAATTCATGTCGTTTCAGTTCCACAATATCCAGTTGTTCGTTTAGTTGATCTTGCGTGAGTTCCAGTTGTCTTTCAATTCTTTCCTGAAACCGGTCTCCCATCAACAGTTGATTTATAGTCACACCTTGTGTTTTTGCTTCATCTAAATCTTTATGATGGTGGTTTAAAGTTTCCTCCATAAGCTGTTTTCTGTCACGGTACTGCTGTTCAACCTGTACCTGTTCAGCAAGTGCTTTTTGATAGAGCTTTTCAAGACGCTCCCGGACGTGTAAGGCCGTTTCCAGGCGAAAACGCGGCATATTTAGTTTTTGGTTTAAGCTTTTAAATCAATTGAGAGAATTATTCCTGTGTTCAAATACATACAATTTAGGGAAGGATTTGCATCCAGTCTGCAAATTGTCTGCAAACGATAGACAAATGAGTTTCTTGTGGTGCAATTTCCCTGCAAAATCATCAAAGATAATTAGAATAGGGATATTAGTCAGGGGGTTTGAGGCAGGGTATGTAAATGATATAGTGCAACCGCAGCAGCATTGCTCACATTTAATGAGGAAACCTCATGGTTCCCCGGAATGCTTACCAGCCAGTCACAATGCTTCCGGACGAGACGACGAATTCCACGTCCTTCGTTACCCAGCACAAGTATAAGTGGCCGGTCTCGTGAAAAATCGGTAAAGCAGTCAGGAGCTTCTCCTTCAAGTCCGGCTACCCAAAAACCTTTTGTTTTTTGTTCATTTAGAAACCTGGCCAAGTTTGTTACAGAGATAACCGGTAACCACTCTAAAACTCCTGCAGAAGCTTTGGACGCAACTGGTGTTAATCCGGAAGAGTGATCTTGTGTAACTACGACGGCATTGACCTCAAAAAATCCACAAGTTCGAATAATTGCACCCAGATTATGGGGGTCTTCTATTTGATCAAGAACAACAAGTAATGGTTGTGTTCCAACAGCCGATTGTGGAAAATCAGGCATGCTGGTAAACGGCAAAAAGCCGCAACGTAAGACCACGCCCTGATGAACGGCATCCGGACACATTACCGTCAATTGAGAAACTGGAACTTCGCTCACAGGGAGCTTTATTTTCTCTGCAAGGATCAGGATTTCTCTCAGACGCTCGGAAGAATCTGCATCCTTTTTTAGATAAAGTTGATTCAGCAGACGTTTACTGTGCTGCAAAGCTCCCAACACAGGCTGGATTCCATAAAGCAATTCAGTTCGCTCCTTGAGTTTTGCACCCTTTTTCCTATTCATCTTTTGTCAAACGTTCCAGTGCAATTTTTAGCTCAGCATATTCATTGGTCACAGGAAATTCCGGATATTCTGTTATGATTTTTTTAGTTGGCCGGAAGAAAATTCCATGATCCGCCTCGTTTAGCATACTGATGTCGTTGTAAGAATCACCAACTGCAACTGTATGAAAATTGATTGCTTTCAACGCCTTCACAGCATGGCGTTTTTGATCTTTTTGACGCAGGCAATAGTCTACGATTCGCAAATCTTTATCCAATTTCAATGAATGACAAAACAAGGTCGGGTACTGAAGTTTGTGCATCAAAGGTTCTACAAATTCACGAAAAGTGTCAGATAGAATTATAACTTCATAACGTTGCCTCAACCATGTTAAAAATGCAAATGCACCATCCAACGGTTCCATTTGTTCCACTACTTTATGGATGTCCCGAAGTGTAAGATTATACTGGTCACAAATTTTTAAGCGGTAGCGCATCAATTCATCATAATCGGCAATATCACGGGTCGTCAGTTTCAAGTCATCAATATTACATAGTCTCGCCAGGCCTTGCCAGATTTCAGGAATTATGACTCCTTCAAAATCAAGACAGGCTACTGTCATTTTTTTGTGACTAAGCATTTGTATTTATTTGGTAAAGGTAAAATTTATAGCTATTTGAAGGGTTCATTGACGTTGAAATATGTAATTATCCTGCAGCAGTGTTTCAAATACAACGTCCGCCGTCAACTTCCATACAAGTACCTGTCACCATGTCTGCTTCATCGGAACACAAAAAAAGTGCGGCGTTTGCCATGTCCTGCGGTTGACTCAAACGTCCCCACGGTATACTGGAAACAAATTGTGCTCGTTTTTCAGGCGTGTCTTCTCCCATAAAAAGATGCAGCATTCCTGTTTCCCCTGCCACAGGATTTATGGCGTTGACACGAATTTTAAATGATGCCAGTTCAATCGCCATGGCTTTGGTTGCAGTAATCATTGCGCCTTTGGAAGTGTTGTACCAGGCCAGTCCCGGGCGTGGACGCAGGCCTGCCGTTGAGGCAACATTCAAAATCATACCGTGTCCCTGCTCTTTCATCAGCGGTACTCCGTGCCTGGCAGTTAAAAATACAGATTTCACATTTACCGCAAAGATCCGATCAAACTCTTCCTCTGTGACTTCCGTCATTGGTTTGTTCCGATGAGTGGTTCCGGCGTTGTTGACCAGGATATCAAGCCGTCCCCATTGTGCAACAGTTTGTTGAATCATTGCTTCTACATCCGAATTTTTACTAACATCCGCAACAACTGCAATCGCACTGTCTCCAATTTCACCGGCAACCATTTTCGCCGCTTCCTCGTTAATATCTGCTACAACGAGCTTTGCTCCTTCTTCAGCAAAACGAGCAGCAATACCTCGTCCAAATCCGGAACCGGCTCCGGTTACAAGTGCAATTTTATTATTTAGACGCATATTTATTCTCCGTGATGAATGGCAATTGTTTTGGTTACAGAAAACCCGTAAAGTGCTTCAAAGCCTTTTTCGCGGCCGTGTCCACTTAGTTTGACTCCACCGAAAGGCAATTCGACGCCACCACCGGCACCATAGTTGTTGATAAAGACTTGTCCGGATTTGAGTTTTTTGGCCATCCGAAACTGCCGTGCTCCGTCTTGAGTCCAGACTCCGGAAACCAAACCAAAAGGCGTACCGTTTGCCAATTCAACCGCTTGCTCTTCATCTTGAAAAGGCATCACAGCTAAAACCGGCCCAAATAATTCTTCCTGTGCAACTGCATGATCTGGAGGAACATCCCGGATCAGCAGCGGTTTTACATAATTCCCACCGGAAGGAGCATCAGCAACAATTACTCCCTCTGCAGCAAAGTTTAATCCATCCGCTTTTGCTTCTTCCAGATATTTTTCAAGGCGAAATTTTTGTTCCGGACTGATGAGCGGGCCGCAAGCTAAGTCACTGAATGCCGGTCCGGCTTGAAGGGCACAAAATTTTTCTGCAAGCCGTGCTGTCACATCCTCGTAAATCGAATGTTCCACCAAAACCCGACTTGCTGCAGAGCAGGTTTGTCCGCAATTTTGAATGCTGGCGTTGACCAGAAAAGGCAAAGCTTTGTCCAAATCCGCATCGGCAAAAACTACTTGAGGTGATTTTCCTCCGAGTTCCAAAGTTACCGGTACTGCGTTTTTGGCAGCGGCTTGCTGCACCAAAGTTCCTACTTCCGGAGAACCGGTGAATGAAAAATGATTTATTGCGGAATGATGAAGCAATGCGTTTCCAGCTTCCTCTCCAAGTCCGGGAACAATGTTGAAAACTCCCGGAGGGAATCCTGCTTGAATCGCCAATTCTCCAACCATCAGAGCTGTTTGAGATGCTTCTTCACCAGGCTTGAGCACGCAGGCATTACCCATTGTCAAAGCACCACCGATGGTCCGTCCAAGAATTTGCAGCGGATAATTCCAAGGAATGATATGTCCGGTAACTCCGTGCGGCTCACGGCGCGTTAGTACTGTGTAGCCTTCAAGATAGGGGATTGTTTCACCGTGAACCTTGTCTGCCGCCCCGCCGTAAAATTCGAAATAACGTGCACAGGCTTTGACATCCACACGTGCCTGACGAAGCGGTTTCCCTACATCACGTGCTTCCATTTCAGTCAGTTCGTCTTCATTCTCCAAAATCAAGCTACTCAGCTTTTGCAGCAAACGCCCCCGTTCCACCGGAATCGTTTTCCCCCACTCACCTTGCATTGCGTTTTGCGCCGATTTAACTGCAAGGTCAATGTCCACTGCTGAACCCCTTGCAATTCGTCCAAACTCGCAGCCGTCACTCGGATCTATTACAGGCAATGTTTCGCCTGAATCCGGAGTTTGCCATTTTCCTTCAATGAGAATTTTTCCTTCAAATTTATGCATTTTTTCTACTCAAATTATTTATTATTCATCTGCTGCATCGCTTCAAGGCGGGCAATCAAACTTGAAGTATCCCAGCGGCTCCCACCGAGTGCCTGCACTTCGGAATAAAACTGATCAACCAAGGCTGTCACCGGTAAATGTGCTTTGTTCGCACGGGCTTCCTCTAAAGCAATTCCCAAATCTTTGCGCATCCAATCCACGGCAAAACCGTAATCGAATTTTCCTTCGTTCATGGTTTTGTAACGGTTTTCCATTTGCCAGGACTGGGCTGCACCTTTTGAAATAGTTCCAATCACTGCATCAACATCCAGGCCGACTGCTTTAGCGAAATGTATGCCCTCTGCCAAGCCCTGCACAAGTCCTGCGATGCAAATTTGATTCACCATTTTAGTCAATTGTCCGTAGCCCACAGGACCCAATAGTTTGACCTTTTTTGCATAATTCTGAATCAGCGGTTCTGCTTGATCAAAACTGTCTTGATCGCCACCCACCATTACGGTCAAAACACCATTTTCTGCCCCGGCCTGTCCTCCGGAAACAGGAGCATCAAGAAATGTACATTCCTTCAGCTTGGCTGCATCAGCCAAATCACGTGCTATTTTAGCGGAAGCAGTAGTGTGATCCACAAAAACGGTTCCGGAACTCATACCTGTAAATGCACCGTCAGTCCCAATTGTTACGGAACGCAGGTCATCATCGTTGCCCACACATGCAAAAACGAAAGCTGCATCCTTTGATGCTTCCGCTGGAGTAAGTGCCAGTTTCCCACCATATTCCTCGACCCACTTTTCTGCTTTAACAGTGGTGCGGTTGTAAACGGTGACTTCGTTTCCGGCCTTGGCTAGAAATCCGGCCATGGGATAGCCCATCACACCGAGTCCTATAAACGCTGTTTTTTCTGACATTTTTAGTTTGTTGGTTATTGTTTATGGTTATTTTGCATTATTAAAACACTCTGTCCAATTGTTAGCACTTAGTTTAGTTTGTGTGATCTTTTTTACAAGTCTGATATACACTTCATTTTGATTTGTCAAAGAATTTCACTGTTTTATCTGGACTTTTAGTACCAAACTTTCTTAGTCTAGGCAGTTGAGATATTTGAAAAATATACTGTCAATGTAGTGATGTTCTCAATCTTTAAATTCTTAAGCACAAAATGACTGAGCAGGATACGGTTGCTGTAATTGTTGCCGCAGGACAAGGAACACGCATGGGAGCGAAGCACAATAAATTGCTTCTTCCTTTAGGAACACGTACAATACTTGAGATCGGCCTTGAAACATTTATAAAGCATCCCAGAATCCGGAAGATATATTTGACCGTTTCCTCACAGGATCGTCAGATATTTGAAAACATGATTCCAGAAGAAATTGTCTTGGTTGAAGGAGGCAGTCGTCGCCAAGACTCTGTTCACAATGCTTTGTTGAAAATTATGCATGATGAACAAGTTCCGGAACTGGTCTTGATACATGACGGAGCTCGGCCGTTTTGCAGCGAAAAACTAATTGATCGAATTATAGATGCGGCACATGAACATAATGCCGCAATTCCGGTTTTGCCCTTAGAGGACACTATCCGCCGAATTACTGAGGAAAAAACGGAGGTTCTGGATAGGCGCGCATTATTTGCCACTCAGACACCGCAAGGATTTCGTACTAAGTTGATTCTGGATGCTTCAAAGCAGGCAATAGAAAATAAGTGGTTAGTTACTGACGATGCATCACTGGTGGAAAACACCGGTGATCAAGTTTCAACAGTAGAAGGAGAACCACAAAATATAAAAATAACAACTCCTGCTGATTTGGAGCGGGCAAATTGGATACTGAAATCAATGAGTAATTCCTGAAATACTGTTTAATTTCTCTAGTCTTGCATGATTTTCTTTCTTTCCATCCTATCTGAGCAATACCGTAAATTTCATCGGTTGTCTGGAATAATATTTTTAAGCCTCTTTCTGTTTCAGGCCTCATTCCCCGTAGAAATTGAAGCAGCAAAAAAGAAAAAAAGCTCAAAGGTTACAATAAATCTGCCTCAAACACTGATCCTCAAAGAATTCATCAAAATAATTTCAGAACATACCGGCACCGTTTTCGTGTATGAAGAAAAAAATATGCGAGGGCAAATGTCCATCACTGCTCCTCGTAATTTCAAAGTATCTGCAGAGGACGCCTTTTACTTCTTTGAAAAAATATTGGCCAGTCAGGGACTGGCTATGGTACGTAAAAAGGGCAGTAAGGTTGTGGAAATACTGACCGCTGCAGATGCACGTTTCTCACGCTTACCGATTTCAAAAGATGGTAGAAAGGTGAACGCCAAGGGGGGGAACTATGTCATGCGTCTTATTCCAATTCGTCACGCAGACCTGAAAGGGATTCAGTCAACATTACAGCCAATTTTTTCAAAGACAGGAGCACTGCTTGTTTACGAACCGATGAACATGTTGATTGTAATTGATGTTGAATCGAATGTGAGTCGAATTGTAGAACTAATTAATATGCTTGATATATCTGCGCCAGAAGGAGTCGAGCAAATCGTCACATTGCTGCAAATAGTTCACAATGATGTTACTGAAATACACAAAACTGTTTCTGAACTGTTTTCCAACATTGTCCTCAACGGCAAACCTCCTATATTCAAACTCTTGATTGAGGCCCGCTTGAATTCACTTTTTATTGTTGCAAATAGAGAAACAACAGCTGAAATAATTGAATTAATTGAACAGGTTGATGTGCCGGTAGAAGGTGCGACAACGACTATTCATGAACTACAGTATTCTGATGCAGCAAAACTGATCCCACTCATAACGACGGTTTTTCCAAAAACGTCATCGATTAAAATTCTGCCTTTTGCACCTTTCAATGCTCTCATAATTATTGCAAATCCAGTGACAACCCAGCAAATTATTGACCTGGTAGATCAACTTGATATTCCTAGAGGAAACCGTCAGATAAAACTACAGACATTGCAATATGCTTACGCCACAACATTAGCACCGCTGCTTTCAAAAATTTTTGCAGATACAATAGTTGCAGGTAAAGGTGAAGGGAAAACTGCAACAGGCAGTGCCGTCAAAATAATCGCAGAACCTCGACTGAATGCACTAATCATCATCGCAGATCGCCTGGCAACAGATCGGGTGTTGCAGCTAATTGCAAAACTTGACACAGTACAAGGAACATCCGGAGAAACTCAGCTAAAATTGGTTACACTGGAAAATACTTCTGCAAAGAGGATGGCCGTCCTACTATCAAAGATATTTTCGGACGGTGTAGTAGCCGGAAAAGGAGAGGGTAAAACCGCAAAAGCCAGTCCTGTTAAAATAATTGAGGAAGAACGTCTGAACTCGTTGATCATTATTGCAGGACGGATTGAAATCGAACAAATATTATCTCTGATCAAAAAGTTGGACGTTTTCCAGGAAAGCGGAAAAATAAAAAGTAATTTTAAGCTTTATCATCTCAAGCATGCTGTGGCAAAAGATATTGCTGTCCTGCTCAAAGAAGTTACTGGAAGAATTACTGAGGTTGCCAGAAAAGATGAAAAACCAAAACCTGAATCTCAAAATCAGTCCAAAACTGTTGGTTCAGGGGGGCAAACTGACATTTCGATCAGTGCCGATGAGGCAACAAATTCTCTTTTGATTTTTGCTCCTTCTGATGCCTTCACAACTTTAGACCAGATTATTATTGAACTTGATGTTCCTAGAATGCAAGTCTATGTGGAGGCACTTGTAATGGAGGTTTCACTTTCAAAAAGTTTGGATTTAGGTATCAACTGGAAAGCAACCGGTGTAACCAGCGGGGGACGGGTGATAACAGGTGGTTTCCCCGGGGCAGGTGCATTCACCGGCGATGCATCAACAGGAGGGACCGCCGCAATTACTGCAGATAGTTCCACAATCGGAGTCTTGAACGGTAACACAATCAGCATTGGAGGAAAGGAATTTTTTAGTTTTGGTGCATTCGTCAAAGCGGTTCAAAACAACAATGATGTGAATGTCCTTGCAAATCCGCAATTAATGATTATCAATAATCCTCAAGAGGGTGAAATACCTAACATTAACGTAGTTTCCGTTGTGCCTGTTTCACCAAAAACGGTAACAAGCGCGAGTAACATTACCACAACAGAATACCAATATAAGGAAGTTGGTATCAAACTTGAAATTAGACCGCAAATCAGTGGAGAAAACAGTATACGACTCGATATTTCACAAGAGTCCAGTGATGTTGTAAATCCTGGTGCGGAAGCAATTACGATATTTAAAAGGACAATTAAAACCTCTGTGATTGCAGAGGATGGTGAGATTATTGTTCTGGGTGGTCTGATCAAAGAAAAGGTTGCACGAAATCAAAATAAGATTCCTGGATTTGGAGACCTGCCCTTGATTGGTTGGCTTTTTCGCAGCCAATTGGATCAATTTGAGAAAATCAACCTGCTAATTTTTATTCGTCCAACCATTATCCGGACGAAAAAAGATTTGGAAAAAGTTAATCAGCGCGCCAGTGCCCGGTTTAAAAAAGCAAAAGAACTCAACAAGGTATCTGACCATGTTCTGGAAGATATGGGGATACCTGAACTTTCTGACAATTTAGATAAAGTTACGGAATAAAATCTGCATTTTCTCCAGACATGGATGGTATGGAAACAATGGAACAAATTAAGAAAAGCGTAGAGATCCCAGCAATTTTCCCAAATCCGGAAAACCCTCTCGAAATCAAAATTCCTTTATTTGAGGGGCCGTTGGATTTGTTGCTGCATCTTATACGAAAAAAAGAAGTCTCAATTGAAGAAGTACGGCTCTCTGAATTGACTTCCTCATATTTGGAATATGTGGAGATGATGCAGACAATCAATCTCGATCTTGCCGGTGAATTCTTAGAAATTGCCACTTTGTTGATTTTAATCAAGTCCAGAAATTTGCTCCCCAAGTCTCCGGAAGATATTGAAGAAGTGGAAGAAGAGGATCCGGAAGAAATTCTGCGGCTCCGCTTATTGGAATATCAGCATTACAAGGATGCAGCGTTTGAACTAAGTTCTCTTGATATACTGGGACGGGATGTATTTCAGCGTCCGGAAAATGTGGAGTTAGTTGCAGACAACGAGGAAACTGCACCGGAATACGAAGACATCTCAGTTTCTGCACTGATGGAAGCTTTCGGGCGGGTAATGAAGCGTCTTCCTAAAATAACCAGACATTTAATTGAAACAGAAAATGTACGGATCGAGGATCGCATTGACGAACTGATTTCTCTTTTCGGGAAACGGAAGCATTGTCTTTCTGAAGAACTGTTTGAAGATAACAAACCTCTGTCGTGGTTTATAATTACGTTCATGGCAATTTTGGAAATGGTACGACTGCATCTTATCACCATAGTTCAGGTTGACCAGCTTGGCGCAATTCACTGTACTGTTCATGATGATTTTGATCAAAATATCAGTCACTGGTACCATTTACAAAATATTAATGGAAAAGAGGAAACAGTCCTGCTGAAAGCAAGCTGATTTTTTCAGGGCGAGATTTATTACAGAGGGAAATTATGCTGGGTGGAAGTACAGTTTAATCAACTTAAGCTTGTGCAATGAGAGCCCGGCATTTCCCAGCTGACTGAAAATATAAAATGTATGAAAATTGTGATTTTCCAAATTTCTTACGAAAAACGTTTTCCTGTTTCAAGACATTTCCCAGCAAAAACAGATCAATAGAAAATTGATAAACCTAAATAACCTGGTATAAAATGTTCCGGATTTTACTGTTGAAACTGATTTTTTCCGGGATAATTGTTCTATTTTTACCGACCTTGTTGTCTGCACATCAGTCTCCTGATCTAAAAATCATTGCAATTGTCCTTTCTAAAACCTGTCCATTACCTGATGGCCCGGATATGACAATTGACTCTCCGGATTCCATTATTAAATCTGTAAACAATCCAGACTGCCCAAAACATGGTGATACACAGTTGGTTCAAACTGCAATTGCCAATCATGCTAAGATTCAAATTAAAGTAGGCGTAGAAATAAAAGTTCGAGTTGACAATCAGGAATTGAAAAAAAAGGGTCTTCGCAAAGTTTATACGATTCAGGCTCGTGACACAACACGGGTACTGCATGATATTGATTTGGGTGATCCCGGCCTTTATCAAATCTCGGTTAGAGTTTGGGATGCTAAATTCAAACGGATATTAATCAATACAACTGCAGGAGATGAGAGATATTTTTTTGTAGCATCTCATCAGGATGTTGAAGTTGCAAAAACCCAATTAGCGTCAGGTGTGAGAGTATCCGGGAAAAACGTCATCTCTCCTTTGAGATTTGATCCGCCTGATTTGCGCTGGGAATCTGTACAGGTTCTTCCAAAGCACGCCCTTCGTGGTGAGAAGCTTAAATTACGTTTGAACTTAATGAATGCAGGTGGGGATATTGTCAGGGATATTTTAACTAAGGTTCAATATTATAATGTCAAACAACCAATGCGAAAGTCTGTAATAGCCATGCCCAGTGTACACGTGATGGCACCGGGAGAAATCACAACTTTTGACTTGGAATACATCCTTCCGGTTGACCAATTGTTGGGCAAATATCAAATTATTGCTACTGTTGATCCAGATAACGAAATTGAAGAACTGAAGGAAAAAAATAATACTGCAAAATCCAACGTAATCAAACTCAGTGATATTAAGCTCCTTTTACCTACTGACAAATTCACTTTTGAAGAAAATGGGCTTTTTCTTTTTCAGTGGGACAGTCTGGCTTTCAGTGAATTCAAAATTCAAGTTGGTGTTGATGAAAAATTTGAAGACTCCGGATTATATTTTGATCTACCTCAGGGAAACCGCTGGATTGCTGACAAGGAACTGGTTCCGCTTGCAGGAGAACTTCCGGGAATGGCGATGGGATTGATGAGAGCAAAAGAGAAAAATCAGCTTTACTGGCGTGTGATTGGTCGTCAAGCCAGTGGAAGACAGGCAGTTTCGGGAATTAACAGGTTCAGTATCACACCGGTTAGTTCCGATTCTTCCTGATTTTCATACACTATATTCACAACACACAAGTCTTAGGCTTATGTTATTAAAGTTATTTCTCGCCTTTACTATCATTCCCATTTTTGAAATTTACCTGCTGATAAAAATTGGTACTGTATTTGGTGCACTAACTTCAATTGCCCTCGTCATTTTTACCGGTTTTTTAGGAGCATATTTAGCTCGAATACAGGGATTACAAACTTTGTTTCGTATCCAGGAAAGTCTGCGTGAAGGAAGGATGCCCTCTGGAGAACTACTTGATGCTTTGTTAATTGGTGTAGCAGGACTTGTGTTGCTGACTCCAGGTTTTTTAACAGACACAATAGGTTTTATCCTCCTCGTTCCAAGCAGCAGAAATGCAATCAAATCCTGGCTGCGACGCCAGATTGAAGCCCGATATTCCCGCACTCGACCGGAAGACGTCATTATAGAACAGGAGTGAATCAAGAGAATTTCCTGGTCAATTCCTTAAATACTTTCCATAACAACTACAACTTCTAAGGCTGAAAATATTGCCCATTTGGTGAAGATCTGATAACCTGTCACCAGGAGGTTGAAATATCTATAATTCTCCACATTTTAGCTAAAAAGAGGCAGCATGGCGAATACAGCAAGACTTGAAGTCAATGAAAAATCTATTGATCTCCCACTGGTTATGGGGAGTGAAAGTGAAATTGGCATTGATATTAGTAAATTACGTTCTCAAACAAAAGCAATAACTCTTGATCCGGGCTTTGTTAATACAGGATCTTGTGAAAGTGGTATTACATACCTGGATGGTGAAAATGGTATTTTGCGTTATCGGGGTTATCCAATTGAACAACTTGCAGAAAAATCAAATTTCCTTGAAGTCAGTTATTTATTGATTTATGGCGAATTGCCTACAAATCAGCAGCTGAATGACTTTGAATACAATGTTAAACAGCATACTTTGCTCCACGAAGATGTCAGGCACATTTATCAGGCCTTTCCCAAGGACGCTCACCCGATGGCAATTCTTTCAAGCATCGTCTGTGCACTTTCAACATTCTATCCTGATTTCAGTGCTACCGACAGTGATGCAGTAGATTTGGCGATTTGGCGTCTGATGGGCAAACTCCCCACCATCGCAGCCTGGTCATACAAAAAAAATATCGGCCAGCCTTTTGTTTATCCAATTAACGAATTCACTTATACTAAAAACTTTCTGAATATGTTATTTGGTGTACCTACCACGAATTATGAAGTTCCAGAGGAATTCGTGAAAGCCCTTAATGTACTTTTCATTTTACATGCAGATCATGAACAGAATTGCTCAACCTCCACAGTTAGATTGGTGGGCAGCAGTGAAGCAAATTTGTTTGCCTCAATTTCAACCGGTATTGCCGCACTTTGGGGTCCGTTGCATGGAGGGGCAAATCAGGCGGTTTTGGAAATGTTGAAACAAATTCATAATGACGGTGGTGATGTACAAAAATTTGTAAAACTGGCCAAAGACAAAGGTTCAGGTTTTCGCTTGATGGGATTTGGGCATCGTGTGTATAAAAATTTTGATCCAAGAGCCACTATCCTGAAAGGTTACTGCGATAAAATATTAGGTCTGCTTGGAACTCCGGATCCTTTGTTGGATATTGCAAAGCAACTTGAGGAAGCAGCATTGACTGATGAATATTTTATTGAACGGAATCTTTATCCAAATGTGGACTTTTACAGCGGAATCATCTATAAAGCCCTTGGCTTTCCAACAGACATGTTTACAGTCCTTTTTTCTCTGGGACGTCTGCCAGGCTGGATTGCACATTGGCTGGAAATGCGGAATGGAATCTCAAAAATTGGACGACCACGCCAGATTTATACAGGACAAACTGAGCGAAATTATGTATCTCTCAGTCAACGTAACTGATTTCTGCCTACCTCAATAGAAGCTTCCCATGCCAAATTTGTCAATGCGGGAACAACTTCTGATATCCTCGATGTTCCTGATTATATTTGTACTTGCGGGAATGTGGGGGATACAGCAGCTTAACCGTCAGGAAAAAATGCTGCTTCAACAACTAGGCAAGCTGGAGCAGCAAATAAAACAAGTGCGCTTCCTATCCAGGGAATTAAAGGATGTACAGCGCTCCGCCACTGCGTCTGTGATGCCGCAGGCTCTCAGCTCTTTTGTGGAAAAGATTGCACGATCCATTGAAATTCAGGACAATTTGCAACTCAATGTACTAACAAATGTTCAAAAGGGAACTGAGGGTGTCAAAGTAGGTTTAGACAGACTTAAACTTGATCATCTAATGTCTATGCTTTATCAACTCGAAAATCACCGTCCTGTACTACGGACTTCTCATCTCAGTATCAGCATCAGCCCCGGTAACCGTCAGGTACGAGCCTCGTTTCAGGTACACAAGCAACTGGGAGGATGACTATCAATGCGAATCATAAAACATATTTCGTTTTTGTTAGTGGGAATGGCAGTGATTTTGGTTCTTGCTTTTTGGGGTTTTAAACAAAATTTCCCCGGCAAATCAATAGCAGATGCAGTTCGCTTTCGTTTAACCTCACAAACAGGAATTCCATTTGAAATTCAGGATATTGAGTTGGGATGGAACAAAATCAGTACCCCTGAGATTGTCCTGCGTACCCCAAAATGGTTGGCTGGAATTCCGGATATTCGCCTGTTAATTCTTGAAAATTTAGAGGTTCCTTTTTTCTCCATCATCACATCAGGAAAAGCTAAAGTACATGGGCAGGTTCATGAGGGAGCCTTCCGGATTTCCACTGAATTGCTGACACAGAAAATACTCGATCTCTCCATTGATTCAGTACAGATCGAACGGGCTCCTTTATTTTCTTTAGTTCCATATACTTTTATTTCAGGTTTTCTTTCACTCTCAGCGCATATCGAAAATTTTAATGCACTGCAGCAACAAAAAACAAAGTTTCCCGAAGGAACTATTAAGGGAAAGTTGAAAAATGCAAGAATTCGGATTTCTGGTGGTACAGTACTTCTGGATCTGCAATTACCAGAATTAGATCTGTCAGAAGTTCAGTTTGAGGTGCAGCTCGGACGGTCAATTCACATTAAGAAGATTGAATTACATGGATCATTAGAAGGAATTATAGAGGGTACAATTCAACTAAATGAGAAACACCCGCAAATGTCACTGATAGATTTGAATATCCAAGTCACACCTTCGCAAGTTCTCAAAAAAGAAATCAGTAATTATAGCACTATGCTGAGTACATTACGGTGTGGTGATACTTTCAAAATCAACCTGAAAGGGACGTTTAATCGTCTCAACTTCCCTACAAGAATGAAATGCTAGTTTGAAATAACTTGCCAATTTTCACAAATAAGACTAAATCCGTGACTATTAATTTGATCGAAAATAAGTGGAAAAGTTCAATTAAGAACAAACTAAACATCTTCAACAGAGTTCAATATTTCACCCAGTTCTTCTAAAGGACACGCTAGCAGAATAGCACGATATTGAAAGCTTAAAAACACACAATTACACGCTACTGATTATTTCTGACTGATAACTTTAGCAAACTGTTTTAAGAGAGAGGAAATATTGAGGTTAGATATTTACGAAAAACACAAATTAAGGGAAAGTACACCAAGCCAGAAAAAACGCTCTAACACAGCAAAGCCTGCCAACGAGGAGGAAACTACACAAAACACTGAATGGGTAATTTAAGTAATTTGTGGATTGGTAAAAAATACAAAAGGAAGTCCCGGACTTACGAATCAGCAAATCCCGGATTTTATTCTTGAAACAATGCTTGAGGCAGCATTGTTAAACAGTGGGCTTAGTCTATAATGAAATCAACTCGAAGATTGAAGGAGAGAGTGTTATTAAAAGTTGTACTATTTGGCATCATAAGCAACGAAAATGAATAATTAAAATCAGTTTTCTCACCAATTTTATGGTTGAAACCCCACCAGGGTTCTACGATGACTCCGCCTTCCTGTATAGCCACATTTGTCGTTTCATTAATCCTTCTTCCCCCGGCTCCACCAGCTGCAATACCCCAATCAACGTATATATCGTCGAAGATGGTAAAATCATAACCAGCCACCAAAGCAGCAGTAGTAAAGGTACCACTTTCTAGAGGGCCACCCAACTGTCCCGTGAAACCTGTACCACCAATAAAAAACTTCTCTGTGTTATAGACAACAAAGCGCCACCCGTAAAACACAGTCGGCAACGTTGGTGCATACTTCAAAACTATTCCTGTTTTGGATTTCTTAAAGTATGAACTGGCGTATATATACTCTCCTGACAAATTTGTCTTTGAAGTTTCATCTGTCGGTGCGACCTCCTGACTATCAGTTTGAGCTAAAACCTGGACAGAAAAAAAGATAGATATGAGTAATATTATGAGTTTTTTCATGTTCAATTCCTTCTTCTGCTCTTAATTAATTTGAAAATCTTTTTCCAACCTAGCATGGAAGTTTATTGTTTACTAAAGAGTATTGCAAGCTTTTTATTCCAAAAAAACCGTATGATATACTTTTTTTAAGTTAAAATACACTTTAAAATATTATTTTTCTACAAAAAAATTATTTCAGCTTCAAATACACCTAATATTTTATGCAAAACAAATTGTATATTACAACAATTGCAAGTGTGAAGCCTAATTGATTATTTGTTTAATAATTCCACAGTGTGGCTGGTATATATGAGGATTCTTCACGCAGTTGTTCGATGAGTAACCTGATTTGACTGTTATCCGGCTCAAGTCTCAACGACTCCTCCCACGCAGTTTCTGCTAACTGCAATTCTCCAAGCTGATAATAGACAATTCCAAGGTTCCACCAGGCCACAGTATATATAGGATATTTTCTAGTGAGACTTTCCAGGAAACTGCGGGCTTCATGGCGTTTTCCAAGTTTTATAAGCACAGCTCCAAGCCTCAACAGTGCTTTATGATGTTCAGGTTTCAGGTGAAGTACTTGTCGGTATAATGTTTCGGCTTTTTCCAGATGATTTAGTTTTTCATGTGCATAACCCAGATAAAGGTTGATTTCAGGATGTTTGGGGAATTTCTTTCGAAGTTTAGCAAGTAGTAAAAGCGCACTTTGCGGATCGTGTTGAACCAGCCGTAATTTTGCCAGATACAGATGAGGTTCTGGTTGTAATGGTTGCAGTGCAGCAGCATCTTCAAAAGACTGAAGTGCTTCTTTCCAGCGGCGGGCATTGTAATCCTGCTGACCGGAATGCATCAGCTGTTCGAAACTTTGTGTTTTTTCGGAAAGTGCAGGAATCATCCATGGTTCTAAATCCTTGATCAGCACATGGTAAGGCTGCCAGCCATCAGTACTTGGTTCGGTAACAAACGGATAAAGTTTTAGCCCCCGCCTGACGAAAGCATCACCTGCCTGAGGGGTTTGTCCGATAGTAAGTCCATAGAGGATCAAAGACATACCATCGCGGGGATTTAACTGATTGGCAATATTTGCCTGTTGTTTAGCAAACAAGGGTTCTCTTCGAAGGTAGTGCACGAGCGAGAGTAAAGTGTGATGCTCGCTATTATCAGGGTGCTGTTTCATGGCTGCCAAAATTTCTGTTTCTGCAGAATTTAGAGCAGGGACAAGAGCTGGTTCTAAAACTCTGCTTTCGATAATGAGCATGACAGCTCTGTAGAATTGAATCGATGATGCCAGAGAAGGATAACTAATTAGCAATGCCTCCAACTCATCTTTATGTGCTTCCCATGCAGAAGTATTAGGGACAGGTACTTGTTTAAGTCTCCACTGATAAAAATGCTTTAGACCATCCCAATCGTAGGTTTTGGGGAAATGAGTCAGATTACTGAAAAATTTGTCCCCCTCACCAAGGCTTTGCAAGAGTGAAACTATTAGTTTATCAGGAGAGTTCCAGGTATGAGTGTTTTGTATTTTCAGAGTAGATTTACTTTTTCCGAAAATACTGATGCTCAATGTAACCGAAAGTTGGTTAAGGACTTTCTGTAAAGATATTTGAATTAGTCTGTTCGGTTTTATTTGGGAAATTTCCGAGTTTTGTAATGATATATTACTTGAGGTAAGCTGTCCGGAGTCACGAAGACGCTGATTCCAGCGGCGCATGATATCCGGAGTTATTACAGAGAATCGATCGGCCAGTTGCAGCTGCATGGAAAGTTCTTCCTGAACAAACAGCCCCAACCAATTCAATCCTTTTGAAGGGTATTTGACATCAACTGAAAGTAATCCAACTGATTGACGTGCCTGGAGAAACTGAGGAGACACCAGGTTTACAAAGAGCAGGCTTGTAAACAGCAAGGGGAGAAGTTTGCGAAGAAACTGATTTTTTATTTCCTTCGCAATTAAAAATGAAGGCAAACGAGCAGTGCAAAAAATTATGGTATATTTGAAACACGTCGTTAGCGTCATGCGTAGTGTTGTGAGGATCCCGGGGCTTCAGTGTATGAATCTGCACTGGTACCAAAAGTGGACCCTTCAATTTTATCTCCTTCAAATTCTTCCGTATCCGCCTCAGCCTCCTCATCTTCAGTCTCCACAGCTACCACTTCCTCTGCCTCAACTTCCTCCGACTCAGCCTCCTCAGCAACCACTTCCTCAGCCTCTTCGTCTTTTTGAATTGACGTATCAACCTCTGCCTCAACTTCAACAGCTTCCACATCTTCCAGCTGTTCAAATTTTTCAATTAAGGATGATAGCCTTTGCTCCCAATCTTCATATCGATTTTCCAACTCATCATTCTTTTCTTTTAAATCCGTAATTTCCATTCGTGAAAATTCGATGGTTTCGATCGCTTCATTAATTTTTGCTTCAAGCTGTTTCAGTAAATCGTTTGACATGTTTAATTTCCTTAAAAAATGGTTGTAGCAACTTCCTCACGGAATTCGTTAACCGGATCCCCGGCAAAACTTTCAGCACAACTCTGATGCAAGAGCTGTACATTTTAGCTTATACTTGAATGAAAAAGGTAATCAACAATAATAACAATTGATTGCTTGTAATTCCTGAAATAAAGGTTTAACAAAAAAAGTATGCAACTGTCAGTCACCTACTTTCGGCCTGATTTTTCAGACTAATCGTTGATTGATGAAAACTGGGGACCATACAATTGGGCAATAACAAATCAGCTGAAACGGAGATAGAAGCCGGTTTAGATAATATTGTTCAGGCACTGTTTAATAATTCTTCAATTATTATGAGGCAAGTATTTTTGGTGAGACTATTCTTTTCTTTCTGATTTTCTTATGAGCAGGAACGGGTAATCTTTCAAGAATACGAGAGTAGATTTGTTCCATACTCAATTCAGCGGACCTTAGTTGTTCATCCGGGTTCCCTTGTGCTATGAAGCGATCAGGAACTCCAAGCTGCAGTGTAGGAACACAAATACCACTTACACTCAGAGTTTCAAGCACACCACTGCCGAAACCTCCGTGAATTGTGTTTTCTTCAAGGCTTACCAGTAATTGTACTTCTCTACCAAGCCTAACAATTACATCCTCATCCAGCGGTTTGACAAACCTTGCGTTTACAACAGCAACTGAGTAACCATTCTTTTCAAGAAGATCAGCTGTCTGCTCTGCAATATCGACCATTAAACCTATCGCAAACAGCGCAATATCTTTCCCTTTTCGTAAAATTTGTGCTTTGCCAAATTCAAGTTGAGAACAATCATTTTCGTCAGGATTAGCAGTATTTCCTCTAGGGTAGCGTATTGCCGAGGGACCGCTTTCATTATTATAGGCAAGTTCCATCATGCCGCGCAATTCCTCCCCGTCACGGGGTACCATTATTGTCATGTTCGGAATCATACGCAGGTAAGTCAAGTCATACAATCCGTGATGGGTCGGGCCATCAGCTCCAACAAATCCTGCTCTGTCGAGCATGAAGCGTACCGGTAATTTTTGAATTGCTACGTCGTGTATAATGTGATCAAGTGCACGCTGCAAAAATGTGGAATAAATGGCAACAAATGGTTTACTACCGGTGGTTGCAAGTCCTGCTGAGCACGTCACAGCATGACCTTCAGCGATACCGACATCAAGCACACGTTCCGGATATTTTGGTTGCAGTTTAACGATACCCGTTCCACTCAGCATGGCGGCAGTCACAACCACGACTTGTTCATCTCGTGCCATCAATTCTCCTAGTTTGTTTCCAAAAACCTGAGAAAAACTAATTGCATTTCCGGATGATTTTTTCTTTACAAATTTTCCATCCTCTGGTTCGAATGGGGTAACACCATGATACTTATGGGCATCTTCTTCAGCAAAAGCATAGCCTTTACCTTTTTGTGTAATGGCGTGGATGACAATGGGACCGTCTAAATCCTTAACATGATTTATTAAATCCAGCAGTTCTGGAAGATCATGACCATCGACTGTACCAAAATATCGCCAACCCAATTGTTCAAAGAGCATACTTGGCGGAGAAAAAAAGCTCTTTGCAGAATCGTGTAATTTCTGTAAAGTAGTTTTCAGACCCAGTCGTTCAGAAAAAGGTGCCTTCTCTGCGAATTCCAGAGTTTCTTCACGGAAACTGTTGTAAAACCTGGAAGAGGCAAAACGAGTCAATAATTTTGAAATTGCACCAACATTTGGATCTATACTGATGCTGTTATCATTGTAAATAACCAGCATGTTTTTATCGAGAGCACCATTGTGATTCAGTGCTTCAAAAGCTAAACCTCCGGTCATTGCTCCATCTCCGATAACAGCAATGACACGATGTTTTTTTTGTTGAAGATCACGTCCAATGGCCATTCCAAGTGCTGCAGAAATTGAAGTTGAGGCATGTCCTGCTCCAAAATGGTCGAAACTGCTTTCGTCACGTGAGAGAAATTTTTTGATGCCGCCGGCTTTACCAAGCGAATCAAATTTTTCATTGCGGCCGGTCAGAATTTTATAGGCGTAGGCCTGGTGTCCTACGTCCCAGACAATTCGGTCAATGTTGAAATTAAAATTTTTCAGCAATGCTACTGTGATTTCTACAGTACCAAGGGAAGAAGCAAGATGGCCTCCACGTCGGCTGGTGACTTTGATGATACGTTGACGGCATTCTTCGGCCAACTGAGTTAATTCTTGCAAATTTAAGTTTTGTATCTCTGTAGGTTGTGAGATACTTTCCAATAACGATTTCATTCTTGAATCTTAAATACTTAGTTTCAATGGGAAAAAATATAAATGTCTTCAGATCTTCAGTTTTATTTCCCAATTGGCTCAGGCCACTGATGTAACATGTCTGTCAGTACGAAAAGATAATCATAGGGTATAGTATATCTTGGAGGGATTCTTATGTCCACTAATACACTGGAACAATTAAAACAGGCCAAATCGGCTCTTGAGGCTGAGAGGAAACCTGTATCTCATGTTCAGGAAGCTGTAAAGGCAACAAAAGATATCACTCAATTTGTTAAATTTGCACTGAGTAAAGAAAATCGCTGGATTTTTCAGGCAGGTGAACAGGATAGTATAGTTTCAATTCTGGCGGAGATCAACCGAACCAACAAGGAACTGTATAATAAATGCCGCACTCCGGAGCATTTTAATAGAGATGCAACTCGTTATTTGAAAATGAAGAATCATATAATCCGCAAGTCTGAGTGCATCCATTTTAGTCTGGATCAAGGATTTTATGCCACAGAACCACTTGGATTTTCTGCCGGAAAAGCAATTGAATTATCTCTGAAACAAATCCGGAAAATACGCGACGGTCACCAGCAAGGAAAATGGACACGATTGCCAATTGATGTAAATGCAGATGATTCTGCAAAAACTGAAGTTGAAAAAATATACGCAGAGAGCGCACCACTTGCAGAAAAATTACTCAAAAATGAAAATATTGGTAACTTTGATCCACCAATGACCATAGAAGAAGTTCAATCTGTTTATAAGTTTTTCCATAATGTTCACCAAATCCAGGAATTGGAGCAGCAAGCACTGACGGATGCTCTTTCAAAAAAAACGCCTGCGGAACAGTCTACTCCAAATGAAATTCTGGACAAACTTTCCAGTTTTGAAAGAAAGCTTAAAAATGTAAGAGTTCCGACCTCAAAAAATATTCCGGACTGGGGTATTCATCTGTACGAAATGTCACTTACGGATATGACCCTCCGTATGCATCTGCTCCGTATCCCTTTTGAACCATTGGGATTTCTTAATAGACATTTGAAAATACTTGAAGAGCAAAAAGACAGTGATGGTATTGAGAAAAGTATCTCAAGCTTCCATGATAATGCTGTACAGGAACTGGAGCAACTGCAACTTTTTAGTGAGTCTTTTGCAGGTGTTGACGAAACTTTACAGGAAGTGACAGGAATTCTACAAAACCTTTCAATCTGCTTTGGAAAGATTTATCACAATGCATCTTCACAAACTATCACCAATTCTTTCCTGATCAAAGTCCTTGAACTGATCAAAGGTATGCTGGAAAAAGGTGGTCGCGTTGCTGACTCAAAGAGCGATACATTGCTTAAATTACATCAAAGTGTCAATGATGTTGACTTGTTTGATGACCCAATTACAGAAGGAATGATTCATTCGCTGGACTTACTTGAACAAGGCAAAGAAGCGATGAGTCAGTATTGTGACAAACTTAAAACCTTTTTGGAAACACTTTCAAATGCCTCTGACTGGGACTCCAGGCAGACTTATAAATTCTTAAAGAACGCTTATGATGAAAATGCGATTTTAACCTCAGCATCAATGTTTTTTGGAAGTATAACTAAAACATGTGTTTTGTTGAAAAGTTCCATCAAGGAAGTCGAATCAATGTGGCTGGAACTAGCTAAGTTGCGAGAACAAAAACTTGACTCAGGGGCCTTGTATGAGCAAACAATAGCACTGCTGGGACAGGACACGGGATTTTCTGAAAATAGTTTGCGGCAAAGAGCGGATCAAGTGGAGGAGTTGAATTGGATGCTGGATGAAATGTTAGGTCTTGGAGTACAAGAGGAGCAGCGTTTTGTCGATGAACTTCATTCAGAGTTAATACCAGTCAGTGACAGGATTAAAGCTCTTAGAATAAAAGAATCTGCAAGAAAAGTAGAGTTGACAAGCACTAAAGAAAAATCAGAGCAAGATTCTATTGTGGTAAAATCCAAGGTTAGAAAAACAAAAAAATCTGATAAATCCAGTGAGCTTGCTATTGGCAATAAAAAACCAACTTACGATCCTTTCCAGCCATTTCAAATGGTTGCCCTGAAAAAAGCCTGCAAAGAAATGACATCATCCGAGGGTAAAATGATATATCAGGTGTTGACAAACACACACATATTTTTCACCCTGTTGAACAAAATGGAAAGTTCCTTCAAACAAGGTGAAGGACTTGAAAATGAACTGGAACAGGATTTAGCTAGAAGCAAAACAACACAGGAATTTTTGATGAATTTTGCAAGATTGAAATTTTTACCAAATGGTTATTATAGCGAAAACAATACCCCCTTTGATTACAATGAAGAAAAGAGGCAATTTGAGGTCCCGGAGGGGATCAAAAAACAGCTTAAAATTACCGATAGTTCTACCAGTTCACCCATGGACATTTTCAGTCGACTGATTCGAGTGTTGTTGGGTTTAGATGATTCTAATACGCTTGCTGCCATAATGCTCCCGCAAAATTTATCCATTATGGAGGACGATTTTATGCTTAAAAGAAAAGATCGAAAAGCCGTTGAGGAAGGATTGCAATCGACGTGAATTCCAAAAAAGTAATGATCTTTTTTTTAAACATTTCTATAAAATAGATCAATCTCTAGTAGGTTCTAGCCTCTCTTCGTATTTGCTTCACATTCTCAAGTTGAATTCAATCTAAATAAATTTTACTTTTACTCAAAAATAAACAATGTTTATTTTTAACAACCAACCAATCCAACTTTAATGGGTCCTTTTAATTGGGGGCACTTCTAACATAGATGTTAGTCCAGGGACTTTCTACCCTCAAATTTTCACTACCCAACGGTCTGCAAAAAAGTAATGATCCCACTGCATTTATAGGCAGTCAGTACGTATCACATGCAGTAGAAGCAAACCTCCCCTTGAGCATAGATCCGACAATCTGGCTGATTGCTCCGCTCGCTACCGCAGTTATATGCGAGATTCTGGGTTTGTGGCTTGCCGGACAGAGACTGCAGTGGACACCATGGGGGAAAATTCGCTCTTGATTAATGCTTAACATCCCGCAATAGTGGGCATCATTTCAGTTGGCTGTCCTTATTCCCACTTCGATTGTAATAACTGATCGCGGTCTGCTTTTTTTCTAATTCTTCCTGACATTGAATGCATAGTCGTACACCCGGTACTGCTTTCCGCCGGGCAGCCGGAATTTCGATTTCGCATTCCTCACATTTGATAAAACTTTCCCCTTCTGGTAAGCGACTTCGTGCTAATTGAACAGCATCTTCAACTGTAGCCTCAATTTGCTCCTGTACCGCCCCTTCACGGGCCCATCCTACAGCCATTTTGACCTAAAATAATAATCCCGAAAATATGTTAATTCACCAAGAATTAAGTCCTGTTTATCAGTTAATAATTTTTCAACAGTTGATGAATAATATGCACGACTCAATTGGTTCCTTCTTTTTTCAATGATAATTAAATATTATAAACAGGCATAATTGTTCTACGAATATTTTTTCTGATCAATACACAAAATAATCAGAGGGTACTAGACAGTTTATCAAATACAATATCAATCAATCAGCGTATTATCACACAAACTCGATGTTAACACAAAATTCCAAGAAAACTTTGCCTGCGTCATTTGCAATACTTCTTTAATGCGAAAAGGACGTATAGTGATTATTAAATAGGGTCAGAGTATAATTATATCTATAAATAATTCAGTCAAATGTTTAGTTAAATTAATAGTAATAACAACTCCTCTACGGAAAGGGGTTGAGTGTCGAATCTGACTCAGATAGAATATCCTGCACGAAGAGAAATCAATCAAGCTTGAAAAAGATTTAAATGCCGGAACTACCTGAAGTCGAAACTGTCGTTCGAGAATTACGTGAAGAAATATGTGGAGACATTATTTCATCAGTTGAAATATTCCGCAGTAATCCAATTGTGCAGGGAGACCTGGATACGTTCCAGGAACAATTGTGCGGAAGAAAATTTATGGATGTTAGGCGTCGGGCCAAATACCTGATTTTTAATTTAGAACCAAAAAGATATTTAGTTGCTCATTTACGAATGACTGGGAAATTCATAGTCAGTGATCCTCTACCGGAACCGACAAAATATAATCGTGTCTGGTTTAACTTAGAAAGTGGACGGCAGATGATATTTGATGATATTCGCTGCTTTGGAACTCTGGAAGTATATGATGATTTAGCTGACTCAAAGTCCTTGCAAAAACTGGGAATTGAACCTCTTTCGAAAGCTATGACTCTAGGTTATTTCAAAAAGAATCTTGGATCCTCCAAGCGGGAAATTAAATCAGTACTGCTGGATCAACAAATAATTGCCGGACTGGGCAACATTTATGTTTCAGAAATATTGTTCCGTTCCAGGATACATCCTCAGCGAAGTGCGGGCAGCATCAATAAAAGAGAATGGTCGTTGATTATAAAATACACAAAATATATCCTGCAAGAAGCGATAAAGAATAATGGGACAACTATTTCTGATTTCCGCAGAGTTGATGATAAAACTGGGGCATTTCAACAATTTCTGCAGGTTTATGATAAAAAGGAACAGCCCTGCACAGAATGTGGAACGCCTATTCAACGAATAGTGCAGCAGCAAAGGAGCACTTTTTTTTGTCCGGAATGCCAACGGTGAAAAATATTTTATATGAAGCTATTCTTAAAAATATTTATTCAAATTTTGTTGTTCTGTTCCAGTTCAGTGACTTTGTGGGGCCAGCAGCAAAATATAATTCTTACCGGTAGTCAAAATACTGGATCATATATTTTTGCTAATGAGCTGGCGCGTCTTTGGAGTTCATCCGAAACCAGTCGCAAAATAGAATTCGTGATACATCCTGAAATTTCGCCCGAGAGCCGTCTGACACAATTAGAGAATAACAGGGTTACACTGGCGATTATTGATGCTGCAATCGCACACAAAGAATTAAAAAAACACCCAGGTTTGCGTGTTCTTACAGTTCTTTGGCAAAACTGGTTGTATGTCATGGGTACAGTTCCCGGACCTCTACTCTCACTTGAAAGCACCCAAACTTTGCTTGTACATGATAATTCGTTTTATTTCGCGCAAGTCTGGAAGAATTTAGCACCGCAAACAAAAATTAACTGGTTCAATACTGAGAGCATTCCAAATTTTTCAGAAGGGTTTTCTGAAGAAGTGCTTGCTTTCACCGGTCCTGCTCCATTGAAAGAAGTCAACGACTGGCTGGAACAGTTTCCGGGAATCCGGCTTTTATCATTAAATCAGCAGTTGATTCAGGCTTTGCGGTTAAAATTCTCCTGGCTGATTACACAAAAACTTCCTGCCAATAAATATCATTATCAAATAGAAGAATTGGAGGGAGTGGCTTGGTATCCTGTTTTGGTGGTACGCAGGGATTTTTCTCAAGAACACGCAAAAACATTGCTGAACCTGATTTTTGCACAAAGCAAAGCTCTTAACCCGAATGTACTTTTTCAAAGTTTACTCCGTACAAACAACATAGCTTTTAAAAAGATTTACGCTTATCATGCTGCAGCAAAAAAAATGTTACGCTTTAAATGAAAATGCAGTTTGAACATATTTCAGTTTTAAAACAAGAAGTGGTTGATTTTGCCCCGGAATCAACACAAACAATTCTGGATTGTACTCTTGGCGGCGGGGGACACAGCAGGTGCTTGTTGGAAAATTTCCCGGACGCAAAGCTGTACGGAATTGATAGAGATGCGCTTGCTGTAAAAGCTGCAGCGGAAAGATTGAAGACATACGAAAAGCAAACCAAACTGGGTCAGGCCAGTTTTTCTGAACTTCCTGAATTTTTTGCCGAGTGCGGTGAGCCTGTTTTTGATTATATTTTGGCTGATATAGGCCTGTCAAGTGAGCAGCTGGTACGTGCTGAGAGGGGATTTTCTTTTTTGCGGGAAGGACCTCTTGACATGCGAATGGATCCGGATCGTCAGCAGATCACTGCTGCACATTTGGTCAATAATTCCAGTGAACAAGAATTGCTCAAGATTTTGCGAAATTTTGGTGAAGAACGTTTTGCCAGGAAAATAGTGGGCAAGATACTGGAATTCAGAGGAAAAACCCCATTGAAAACAACAAAGGAGCTTGCTCAACTTGTTAGCAGTGTCATCCCAAGGCGGTTGCAAAAACAGGGGTTTAATCCTGCAACTTTGACTTTTCAGGCCCTGAGAATTGCTGTTAACGACGAACTGCAAGAACTTGAAGTGTTGTTGAAGCAGATTCCATCACGATTAAAAAAGGACGGTCGTGTGGCTTTAATCTCATTTCATTCTCTGGAGGACCGCATTGTCAAACACCAGTTCAGGAAATGGGAAAATCCCTGCGTTTGTCCAACCGATCTGCCATACTGCATTTGCGGTGAAAAACCACGGGGACGAGTCCTGACCAGAAGGCCGGTAAATGCTACTAAAAAAGAGGTTGCCGATAATCCCAGAAGCCGGAGTGCCCACTTGCGAGTTTTTGCATTTGAAAAAACAGTCCTATGATTGAAATTCGCTGTGATGAAAAATGGGAAAACTTGATTAACAAATCCGAACTTCAGAAAATACTAACAATTTTTCTAAAATATTTGTGTGCAGGAGAACGTGGAATTTCTTTATATATCGCAAATGATGCAGTAATTCAAAAACTGAACAGGGAATTCCGTGGAAAAGATTGTCCCACAGATATTTTGTCATGGGCTTATGATGAAGATGATCCGGAAATGTTTGAAGCCCAAATGAGTGATGCTGAATTGGAAAACTCAGAAAGTACAGGGGTAGCCGGGGAACTGGTTCTTTCTGGAGAACGTGTCAGTCAGCAGGCTACTGAAAATGGATGGGATTTTGAGACGGAACTTTTCCGCTTGCTGGCGCATGGCTGTGCTCACCTGGCAGGATGGAATCACGAACGATCTTCGGAGGAAGCAAGTGAAATGCTGGAACTGGAAACTGAGTTATTGAAAAAAGTTGGACTGACAAACGTATATTAATCTGACTATTTTAGTAACAGTCAGAATTTAATCAGTCTCGAATGTAGTGCAGTTTTTGAAATGCTTTCCGGAATTCAATTACTTCAGATTTCAGCTTTTCCGGTTTTTCCTGTTTCAGCAGCAGGCGGCAAAAAAAGTCGGCAATCGTTTCCATATTTTCCGGGCGCATTCCCCAACGTGTAATTTCCTGGGTCCCCAGACGCATCGCGTTAAAGTCTCCCGGAACAGGAGGCAGGGGCAAACCAATTCCACTGGTGAAGAGATTGGATTTTTCTAAAAGCTTTGAGGCAGTATCTCCTCCACCATAAGTTGCTGCAGGCAGAGCCACATGCTGGGAATTCGTGAAGCCTTTTCCACTTACATGAAACACTTCACATCCTCCAGTGTGAAGTGATTCTGCAAGTGCTTTGGCGTTGGCAATACACATTTTCGCATATTCTCTTCCATGTGTCAGCAAATCCAAAACGGCTATGACCATTGCTGCAGCACGACTGAGATCAAAATTTGCCGTAAGTCCGGGGAAAGCAATTTTGTCAAGACGCGCAGCCAGTTCTGCTGAATTCGTAAAAACCATTCCGGAGGGAGGACCTCCAAAACTTTTGTATGTTGAGCCGATCATTAAATCCGCACCTTCTTTGAGAGGCCGCTGAAATTCTCCACCTGCAATCAAACCACCCATGTGGGCTGCATCATAAAGAATCCACGCCCCCACTTCATCAGCTACCTTACGGGCTTCCTGCAGCGAGTAGGGAAATAAGCACATGCTTCCAGCAATAATGATCAGCTTAGGTCGCACTTTTTTCGCTGCGATCATTAAGGCTTCCGGATCAACATCCATTTGCGCAAAATCAAAAGGAACTTCGTGAATTTCCAATCCATAAAGTCCGGCAGCGCCTTCCGCATGATGGGTCACATGCCCTGCTGCCGCATCCGAAAAAGACATTATTTTGTCACCCGGTTTAGTTGTTGCCATGTACGCATAGAGGTTTGCAATCGAACCGCTTGGCACTCTGTACTCCACATATTTGGCCTGAAACAATTGACGCATGAGTGACATGAGCATAATTTCCAACTGATCAGCGTGCTCCATGCCTTTATTATACTTTGCTCCGGGATACCCCAGACTGGCTCTGTTACCTATACTTGAAGAAAGCATTTTTGCAGCTTTTGGATTGATTACATTCGTACCCGCATAGAGTACAATGCTTTGCTGGTCCATCAACTTTTCATGCGTTTCAATAAGACTAAATGCTTTTGATTCAAGTTCATCAAAAGACATTGACTGATAACGTGCTGCATGCTTCTGAATATAACTCTCCGCTTCTTCCGGTACCCATGGGCGCAAATCATCTCTAATGTTAATCATATGCTAATTTGAAAAGTAAAAATATTTTTGAGATAATCAAAGTCTTATGCTTATCCTTATTGAGCAGTTTTAACACATTATTTGAGGAGCACTGTCATGTAGACCGGTTTTTTATACCATAAATTTGCTATCAACGGCTATCAATATGTCCGTTCAGAGTATCAAAAAGATTCATCCGGTTTTTTGT
>Ga0208700_1000061_pt1 | contig 40436 bp, 27 predicted proteins | sample DeeseametaMP2016_FD_184179 | JGI IMG/M metagenome (GOLD analysis project Ga0208700, IMG submission 184179) | Marine microbial communities from the Deep Pacific Ocean - MP2016 (SPAdes) | ecosystem: Environmental > Aquatic > Marine > Oceanic | place: East of Hawaii, North Pacific Ocean | collected... | reverse complement strand
ATCTTTAGAAGAGGACCTAAATTCTAATGCCAATTCTCTTATTTGATCTTCCTTTGATAAAGAAGCAAAAGTTCCATCAAGTTTCTGCTCAGCTAAATGAATTATTTGCTTTAGTTCAGCTATAACTATATGTTTCTTTCTGTTAGCTTCTGAAAGATCTGTTGTAGAAAGATTTTTACTGAACTGAGTCTTACCGACAATATCTCTTACTTTATCAGGTACTCTAACTCTAACCCAATAGACATTGTGCCTTCTATAAAGGTAGCTTTTTTCCATCTATATGTCCCATCAAAAATTTAGTAATGGTACAGTTATAATGGTACAGGGCAGGTTTGTCAAGGCTTGATACTACTGCTATCAATAGATAGATAGCATGTTGGTGGAGGTGGCGGGAGTCGAACCCGCGTCTTACTAAGTTTCCATTTGGGCATCTACAAGTTTAGTTGGAAATTTTCGTTTTCTTCAGTTATGTCGGCGACCAACCTCCTCAAACTGAAACACCTCCTTAAATCTTACTGTTGTTACGGAGGAGTACAACAGCCAGCCTGACTTAGATGACATCTTGCGTTACGTTTCAGGCGAACCTAACGAAAGACGCCTACTTCAATTAAGCCGCTAGTGCGACTTGAGCAGGAGCGTAGTCAGCGTTTTTTGCAGCTAACATTTTGATGATCGTTTTTACGTGACCCCGATCATCACCCACGACTTGCTTCCCAATATTTCCACTTGTAATCGAATTCCATGACACCCCCATTGACAGTGTAAGAACTCACTGGAAAGATTAGACTGACCATTTTACTCTTTAAGGGAGAACTGTGCAACAGTTTTTCCTTTGCAGGACACTTGCTTGCAAGTTCCGGAAAGTGTCAGATCTAAAGTGTTTGTGTTTTGTTTCAGTAAAAAACATCACCCTGGTTAGCTGACTGCAGCAACTGCTTTTTTGGCGGCTTCGCGGATTCCATCAGCCATCTGCAGTCTTTCACCCAGTCCGGATTTGTTCACAAGAATGTGTGCTTCTTCCGAATTGGTTCCTTCGAGACGCACCACCACAGGAATTTGCAAATCAACACTTTTGAAAGCAGCAATTACACCTGCGGCAACCATGTCGCATCGAACAATTCCACCAAATATATTGATCAAAATACACTTTACATTTGGATCCATGGTAATAATTCTGAAAGCTTTTTCTACATTTTCCTGACTGGCAGCACCTCCAACATCAAGAAAATTTGCGGGATCTCCTCCATAGGCTTTGATGATGTCCATGGTTCCCATCGCCAGGCCAGCTCCATTTACCATACAGCCGATACTTCCATCCAGCTTGATGTAGTTCAGGTCGGCTTCACTTGCTTCAACTTCAAGCGGATCTTCCTCATCCTTGTCTCTGAAGGCCAGATTGTCCTTGTGACGGAACATGGCGTTATCATCAAAAGACAACTTTGCGTCAAGTGCGACTACCCGCCCGTCACCTGTAAGTACCAGAGGATTGATTTCGACCAGTGAGCAGTCTTCCTGCACAAATGCTTGATAAAGTGCCTTGAAAACAGCTGCTGCAGGGCGAATCAGTTTGGGGTTAATTTTGTCAATTTTTAAACCAAATGCTAATTCATTCGCCTGATATGAGCGCAGGCCGACTGCCGGATCAACGAAAACTTTGAGAATCTTCTCCGGAGTTTTTTCCGCAACTTCCTCAATGTCCATTCCGCCTTCGGTGGAAGCCAGCAAAACAATCCGTTGCTTTCCTCTATCTACCAGAACTGAACAATAAAGTTCTTTACGGATGTCCATGCCTTCTTCGACAAGCAACTGTTTTACCTTCTGACCCTGCGGGCCTGTCTGGTGTGTTACCAACTGCATACCGAGAATTGCCTCAGCATTTTCCCTGACGGCATCCATTCCCTTGGAAACTTTGACTCCTCCGCCTTTTCCACGACCACCTGCATGGATTTGAGCTTTTACCACACAAACGTCAGTTCCCAAATCCTCCGCAACTTTAGTTGCCTCATCTACAGAATAAGCCACACTTCCGCGAGGAACCGGAACGCCATATTTTGCCAGAATTTGTTTGGCCTGATATTCATGTATTTTCATTGCTTCCTTTATTTAGCTAAGCATTTCCTTAACTGCCTCACGCTCCATTTCCAGTTCATCACGTGTAGCCCGGATTTTTTCCTGAGAAAATTCATTCAATTCGATGCCCTGAACAATTTCATAGTCACCATCGCCTTTGCTTCTGAGTGGATAACTGAAAATTAACCCTTCCGGAATTCCATAGCTTCCATCGCTCGGAATCGCCGTGCTGAACCAATCACCTTCCGAGGTTGGTGTGCTGATTCGCAAGATTGTATCCAGTGCCGCATTTGCGGCAGATGCTGCCGAAGAAGCTCCGCGAGCGTTGATAATGGCGGCTCCGCGCTGTTGTACTGTTTTAATGAAATCTCCCTGCAGCCATTCTTCATCGTTAATCACTGCCGGAGCGTCTTTGCCCTGGATTTTAGCGTTGTAGAAATCGGGATATTGTGTGGCACTGTGATTGCCCCAGATAGTCATGTTGCTCACATCCCGCACCGCAGCTCCGGCCTTTTGCGCAAGCTGACTTTTCGCTCGATTTTCGTCCAAAGCGGTCATTGCAAACCAATTATTTCTGGAAATATTCGGTGCGTTATTCATGGCAATCAGGCAATTAGTATTGCATGGATTACCAACCACCAAAACACGGGCATTTTGGCCGGCGTTGTCATTGAGAGCTTTGCCCTGTCCAACAAAAATTCCTCCGTTAATCCGCAGTAAATCATTGCGTTCCATACCTGCTTTTCGAGGAACAGAACCAACCAGTAATGCCCAGTCGATGTCTTTGAAAGCAACATTTGGATCGGAAGTCGTGACGATATTCGTCAGCAAGGGAAAAGCACAATCGTCGAGTTCCATTTTTACACCTTCCAGTGCAGGTAAAGCTTGTTCGAGTTCCAGCAACTGCAACTCGACTGCAGTGTCCCTGCCGAAAATTTCTCCGGAAGCCAACCGGAACAGCATAGCATATCCAATTTGTCCGGCTGCGCCGGTAACAGCAACTTTAACAGTTTTCATGGGGTCTCCTTTTTTTAGGTATTAAACAAATAATTCGTATTTTTACTTTTTCACTAAAATACCACACAATGACAGCGAGGCACTGAGGCATCAAGGTACTGAGACACTAAGGCACTGAGGCACTAAGCACTAGGGATTTTCGTAAGCACAGTAACTTTATGCTAAATTTGTTTTTTGCAAACAAACTGCGAAAATTATTAAATTTGGGTTTCATTATTTTAGATTAAGACGGAGCTTTCCCAGATCACTCGATCATTATTATTCAGCCACAGAATGCGGAAAACAACGCATTCAAAGTAGCGCTGGGTCTCATAGCTTCAGTGACTTTTTTCTCATCAGGGTCATAGTATCCTCCCAAATCGAGTTCCTTGCCTTGAGCGGAGTTCAGTTCTTCAATAATTATATTCTCCTTTTCCTCAAGCTCTTTTGCCAGTCCGGAAAAGCGGCTTTGAATTTCAGTGTCTTCCGTTTGGCCTGCCAGAGCTTGTGCCCAAAACATTGCAAGGTAGAAGTGGCTGCCTCGATTGTCCAATTCGTGGACTTTACGCGAGGGGGATTTGTTGTGTGTCAGAAAATGTTCATTGGCCTGATTTAGAGTTTTTGCCAAAACGGCGGCCTTGGTGTTGTCCGTAGTTCGTGCAAGGTGAATCAATGATTCTGCCATTGCCAGAAATTCTCCCAGAGAATCCCAACGTAAATGCGACTCCTTTACAAATTGCTGCACGTGTTTTGGTGCAGAACCGCCTGCTCCTGTTTCAAACAAGCCCCCGCCTTTCATCAAGGGTACGATTGAGAGCATCTTGGCGCTAGTGCCAAGTTCGAGTATAGGATAGAGATCAGTGTTGAAATCACGGAGAACGTTTCCTGTCACCGAAATAGTGTTTTTCCCTGAACGTGCACGTTCAATGGAATATTTTGCGGCATCATAGACCGACATTATCGGAAGCTCTAAATTCTGAGTGTCATGAATTTTGAGATAGGATTTGACTTTCTTTATCATCTCCCGTCCGTGAGCCCGCTTCTCGTCCAACCAGAAAACGGCAGGCCATCCCGTAATTTTTGCACGAGTGACAGCCAATTTGATCCAGTCCCTGATCGGAGCATCCTTGACAGTAGCCATGCGCCAAATATCCCCTTGTTCCACGTTATGTTCATGGATTGTCTCTCCCTCGGAGTCGACGATACGTATGACTCCATTTCCGGGCGCCTCAAAAGTGGTCGGGTGTGAACCATATTCTTCCGCCTTTTTGGCCATTAACCCAACATTCTGTACAGTACCCATTGTGGCCGGATCCAATGCACCGTTGGCGATACAATTTTCGAAGGTGGCTGCATAAAGCGGGGCGTAGCTGGAATCCGGAATAATGAATTTGGTATCGTGCAGTTCACCGTCAGGACCCCACATTTTACCGGAAGTCCGGATTGCGGCAGGAATTGAGGCATCGATAATAACATCACTGGGAACATTCAAATTCGTAATCCCGAGATCAGAATCAACCATCGCCAAATCGGGTCGATCCGCATAAAGAGCTTGAATGTCTGCTTTAATTTCAGCTTTTTTATCTGGAGATATTTTCTTATCTTCCTCCATTTTTGAATAAAGGTCGCCGATGCCGTTGTTGAAATTGACGCCTAAATCGGCAATGGTCTCTACGTGTTTTTCAAGTACTGTGGCATAAAAAACCTTAACGCAGTGTCCAAAAATAACCGGATCAGAGACTTTCATCATCGTCGCTTTCAGGTGCAGAGAAAAAAGAACTCCCTGCTTTTTGGCATCTTGGATTTGCTGATCGAGGAACGTATCCAGAGCTTTGTTGCTCATGAAAGTTGCATCCACGATTTCCGCGGCCTCCAGCGACAGGTTGTCTTTCAATACAGTACTTTTTCCGTCCGCTGCTACAAATTCGATTTTAGCCGAGGTTGATTCCTTGATGGTTGTGGATTTTTCATTCGCAAAAAAATCTCCACCATTCATTGTCGCTACATGAGACTTTGAATCCGCACTCCATGCACCCATTGAGTGGGGATGTCTCCTGGCATAATTTTTTACGGCAGTCGCAGCACGGCGATCAGAATTACCTTCACGAAGCACCGGATTGACTGCACTTCCCAAAACTTTAGCATAGCGATTTTTGATATTGGTTTCAGTCTCGTTTTGCGGGCTTTCCGGATAGTCTGGAATATTGAATCCGTGTGATTGGAGTTCTGCAATTGCTGCTTTCAACTGCGGAATCGAGGCACTGATATTTGGAAGTTTGATGATATTAGCTTCAGGGTCTTGAGTCAACTCGCCGAGTATCATGAGTTCGTCCGGAACTTTCTGGTTTTCAGTCAGCTTATCCGGAAAGGAGGAAAGAATGCGTCCTGAAAGTGAAATATCACGGCTTTCAATGGAAATTCCTGTGTCTTGAGTAAATGCCTGTACAATGGGAAGTAAAGAATAACTGGCGAGCATGGGAGCTTCGTCTGTTTTGGTCCAGATAATTTTTAAGGGTGAAGTTGTCATTTATTTTGAGACTGTCCTAAACATTGGATTACATTGTCCGAAATGAGAGGCAGAAAACCACCAATGTTCGGATTTTGGCTCCCCGATATAAGAGATTTCCAAATATGCGGAAATCAAAAACATCACAATCCAGTCTACCAGATTGGTCAATTATTTCAATTCTAAAAAGGTATTTTGGTGTTGCTGCAGCGAATTAGCTGACCAAATTACTTTCGGCCTCCAGGAGTTTTTCATCAACTCCAAATATTTCAACAATATCTCCGCTGTACAGAACAGTATCGCCTCGAGGGAGGATAATTTGACGGTTACGAATAATTTTTACTAACACACAATCTTCCGGTAGACTCAAATCTCGGATTCGTTTTCCGTCAATGGAGGATTCCGGAGGTATTTCTACTTCACGGTTACAGACGAGTGACTCTTCCGGGAGCTCTGAATCATCCAAAGTTCCATTAAGATAATTTTCCAGAAAGTCTGCTTTGGGCTTTTCGGAAAAGATAGTAACTTTATCATTGGCATGTAAAATAGTTTCACCCCGTACAATGCGCAACTTTCCTTTTCGGCGTACGGAAACCATCAGCGTGTCGTCTCCAAGACGTAATTCTTTTACCCGCTTTCCAACAATCGGCGATTTCGGGCCTAAAGTAACTTCAGTCAGTCCTGTCCGGTTTAGTTTTCGAATGTTCAGAATTTCATCGTGATGCTGATCCTGAGCCCTTTGAGATACTGCTTTGTTATATGCCCGAATGATGTCGATTCTCCTCAGTACCCCCAGTAATGTGTTTTCACTTGTTTCAGAAATGACAGGAACGCAGCCTTCGCCCTGGTCTTCCAGATGCCGTAAAGCCATCCAAACCGGCTGATGTGGAAGTATTGTTGCCGGTTTTTTGTTGGTCAAAATTTCAGCAATGGTTTTTGATTCAAGTAAACCTTCGGATCGAAGCTGATCCAGTTCTTTAATTGTAATCACTCCAATCAATTTGGTTTCATCTTTCACCACCGGCAGGGCGTGATAATGTGTGCTGGAAAAAGCATTCATTAACTCAACCAAAGGCATGTCAAAAGGTACAGCATTGGTTTCAGAGTTCATCGCAATTTGTGCTGTTACACCTTGCATCAGGTCAATTGCCTGAGTATCCTCCGACAGTTCTACACCGCGTCTCTTCAATTTTAGTGTATAAATTGAATCATGACTGAGATTCCTGGAAACAATTGTACTGATTACAGTAGCAAGCATCAGGGGCAGAATTATTTGGTAATCGCCAGTCATTTCATAAAGAATGAGAATCGCAGTTATCGGAGCATGCGCAGCGCCGCTAAAAAACGCTGCCATTCCAACCAATGCATAAGCACCGGACGGAGCCACAATTTCAGGAAATAATGTGTGAGCGATTTGACCAAAAGAAGCTCCAAGCATGGCACCCATAAACAATGAGGGCGCAAATATCCCGCCTGAACCTCCGGAACCGAGAGTCAGGGTTGTGGCAATAAGTTTCAAAATCAGCAGACCGAAAGTAACTTGGAGAGTCAGTTGACTGAATAGCGTGCTTTCAATAGTTTCATAGCCGACGCCAAAAACACGCGGGAAACCGTCGATTTGATAGGAGGCTATTCCCAGCAAGCCCAGCAGTACTCCTCCAAATATAGGTTTTGTTGGTTCCGGAATACGGATTAAGTTCCAGATATCTTCCGAAAAATAGAGCATTCGACTAAATCCAACTGAAGCCAGTGCTGCAATAAAACCCATCAAAGTGTAAAGCAACAGTTCCCAGGGACTGTTTAATGAATATTCCGGAGTTAAAAAAGTGCGCTGATCTCCCTCAAAGTAATGTGCAATTACATCTGCAGTAACCGCAGAAATAACGACGGCTCCAAAATAAACGCTGCCGAAACGACGCAAAAGAACTTCAAGCGCAAACACTGCTCCGGCAATCGGCGCGTTGAAAGTTGCCGCAATTCCTCCGGCGGCACCGCAGGCAACAAGGGTGCGCACGCGATCTTCAGAAAGTTTTAAATACTGTCCAACGAATGAACCCAAAGCTGAACCGATTTGAGCGATTGGCCCCTCGCGTCCAACCGAGCCTCCGCTTGCTATACAAACTGAAGACGCCAGAGATTTAACAATCACTACACGAGGACGAATCTTGCCGCCACGCAGTTCAATGGCCTCCATTACTTCCGGTACTCCGTGGCCCTTTGCCTCACGGGCAAAGTAATAGACCAGAGGCCCCACTATTGCTCCGCCCAGAGCTGGGATCAATATCAAATGCAGTGGATACCATTCTGTCAGTAATCCGGAAATATCTCTGTAGGCTAAACTCTGAAACCATCCAATAAGTCGACGGAAAAGAACTGCTCCCAATCCGGAACCGATTCCGACGATTAGAGATGTGACAAGCATGACTGATGAATCTGCATCAAGCATGCGCCATTCTGAGAGATTTGATTTAACAAATTCTTGACATTGGTTCAGTAATTTTTTTGAAAATTTCATACTGTATTGTTCTAAATCTGAAAAAATTTAGATTCTTAATTAAGTCCAAACCGAACTAATATTTTGGTGAATATTTTTCATAATATTACAGCCCAGACTTTTGATATATCAAAAAAACAGCTTGTATGCGGTTCTGACTGTTCAAAAGAAATTTGTTTTTTTACGTTGCCTGTTGAACATTCAGTTGCATCGTGGAGAATGCGCGCATCGTCATTATCAAAATGGAATTCTTCGTGTTTTGAATTGCTGCTAAGCGGTAATGGAGAGGGGATGCGGGCGGCACCATGTTGTTTTACCGGAATTTCCTTTTTCATATTTGCTTGTTACAAAACAAAAATAATGAGAGTATTGTACTCAGATTCGGCTACCCTGCAAAACTGATGTGTGTTTGGAAAAATATCACAAAGCGGCACATTTGCAAAGATAGAAAAGGAGAATCATGAACAATGTATTGACTATGATACTGGCTGGAGGTGAAGGCGCCCGTCTGAAACCCTTGACAGCAGTGAGAACCAAGCCCGCAGTTCCTTTTGGCGGAAATTACAGAATTATCGATTTTGTGCTAAGTAATTTTGTAAACTCAGGTTTATTGAAAATATTTGTCCTCACCCAGTTTAAGTCACATTCGCTCATGCAGCATTTGCGTGAAGGCTGGCGTTTTTCATCTGGAATTGTAAAACAGTTCATCGATCCTGTTCCGGCACAAATGCGGACCGGGAAAAAATGGTATGAAGGAACTGCAGACGCTATTTTTCAAAACATGAACTTGATTGATGATGAAGATCCGGACCAGGTTTGCATTTTTGGAGGAGATCATATTTACCGTATGGATATCCGACAGATGTTAAAATTTCACAGCAAGCGTCAGGCGGTTCTTACGGTGGCGGCTATTCCCGTGCCTGTTAAAGAAGCACATCATTTCGGTATTATTGAAGTGGATGAAGAATGGCGGATGGTTAGTTTTGAGGAAAAACCAAAAAGAAATCCAAAAACGATTCCGGGGAATTCTGATTATGTGCTGGCCTCAATGGGCAACTACATTTTTGAACGAACTCCTCTGGTCAAAGAACTGAAGAGGGATGCAGCTGACAAAAAATCAAGTCATGATTTTGGCAATGATATTTTGCCCAGAATGTTTCCTGATGGAAAAGTATTTGTTTACGACTTCAGTCAAAATCATATACCAGGAGCAGAGGAAGAGGAAAAAGGTTACTGGAAGGATGTCGGCACACTCGATACATTTTGGGAAGCCAATATGGATTTGGTAGGCTTACATCCTCATTTTAATCTCTACAATAAAAAATGGCCTGTGCTTACTTATATTCCACCTCTTCCTCCGGCAAAGTTTGTCCATTTCAATGACTCTCGTACAGGACATGCTATTAATTCGATGATTGGCTCAGGTACTATCATCAGCGGGGCTCTTGTAGAAAATTCGGTGGTAGGCTACAGTGTCCGAATTCACAGTTTTGCTCATGTTGAACACTCTGTTATCATGAACAATGTCGAAATTGGACGAGAGGCAAAAATAAGAAAGGCCATCATAGACAAACATGTACGCATAGCACCTGGTGCAAATGTCGGGTATGATCTTGATACAGACAGAAAAAAATTTCAGATAACCGAAAACGGAATTGTCGTTATTCCAAAAGGAGCCAAAGTTGCCTGAACGGCTCAGTATTATTTTTGCGGCATCTGAAGTTGAAGGTTTTTCCAAAAGCGGAGGACTTGCTGATGTAGCACGGGCGTTGCCTTTGCATTTAAAATCCATGGGACATGATGTCCGGATAGTTACGCCGCTTTACCGCTTAATCCCCGAAAATCATAAAACTGAAACGATCATTCCTGCGCTTGGTGTACCGCTGGGAAGCGAAGAAAGTTGGTGTGCAGTACGTCAACTTGAAATGGAAGGTGTTGTAGACGGTAAAATGATAAGTGTTCCAGTTTATTTTATTGAACACGATCACTACTTTTTCAGAAGTGGATATTACGATGACGGTCTGCACGAATATCCCGACAATGCTGCACGGTTTGGTTTTTTCTCAAAAGCAGTTTTGCAGCTTTGCAGAGCATTGGAATGGTTTCCGGAAATTTTTCATGCAAACGACTGGCACACTGCTCTTTTGCCGTTTTATCTAAGACAGTCTCAGCAGGAAACTGACGAATTCAAACAAAGTGGTTCTGTTCTGACCATCCACAATGCCGGATACCAGGGCAATGCTCCCGGAACTTTCAGGAACTCCCTTGAAATTCCCCTGGATTATTTTGTTGCGGAATTGTTTGAAGACCACAATCAATTGAATTTACTCAAAGGAGGTATTTATTTTGCCGATCAGGTAAACACGGTCAGTCCGGGATATGCGGAAGAATTGAGAACTCAACTTGGCAGTCACGGTCTGCACGAAATATACACTAGAAAAGGTGAAAACTTTTCCGGAATTCTGAATGGTTGTGATTATGATGAATGGAATCCGGAAACAGACCCTCATTTGCCTGCATGTTTTAGTGCAACTGATTTAAAGGGCAAAAAGCAGTGCAAAAAAAAACTGCAGGAGATTGTTAGTCTGCCTGAGTTGCCGGATGTTCCTGTAATCGGCATGGTCAGCCGCTTAACCTGGCAAAAAGGTTTTGAATATCTGCTTCCTGCTTTGCCGCAAATTTTAAGTTTGGAAGTGCAGGTGATAGTTCTGGGAAGTGGCGAGCCTTTGATTGCAAATGCTTTTGACAAGTTGCAGCAAAAGTTTCCGACAAAACTTGGCTGGTATAATGGTTACAATAATGAATTGGCACACTTGATTGAAGCAGGCAGTGATATGTTTCTGATGCCCTCGCTGTATGAACCATGTGGATTGAATCAAATGTACAGCTTGCGTTATGGTACTCTTCCGATTGTAAGAAGAGTCGGTGGTTTGAAAGACTCCGTAATTCAGTTTGACGAAAAACTGGAAACTGGTAACGGATTCATTTTTGATGATCCGGATTCAGACGCTTTAAGTGAAGAGGTTGAATTGGCTGTGAGTGTTTTCTACAATAATCCAAGGCGATTCAAAAAAATGATGGACAATGCCATGAAACAGCGATTTGCCTGGAAAACGGCTGCAGAAGAATATGTGGCTCTTTATCGAAAAACATTAAATTAATGGAGGAATATGTCAAAAATTAAAGGCACTATTGCAATACTGACGGGCGGCGGAGATGTACCGGGACTAAATCCGGCTATTCGTGCGGCAACTATCCGTGCCAATCGAAATGGTTACAGAGTTGTTGGTCTCAGGAACGGCTGGGAAGGTATCATGAAAATTGACCGAACAAAGTCCCTGGAAAATCAGCAGTATTGCCAGATCCTGACAGAACAAAACGTACAAAAAATCGCACGAACCGGCGGAACTTTTCTGCACACATCCCGCACCAAACCCAGTAAAGTTGCCAAAGAAAAAGTGCCGGAGTCATTGCAGGAACAATATAATGCGGATGAAAATGATTTGACCGCTGAAATCATCAAAAATCTGGAATACCTGGGGATCGAATATCTGGTTCCGATTGGAGGTGATGATACCCTCAGTTACGGTCTGCGGCTGCATGAGGCTGGTGTCCGTTGTGTTGGAATACCGAAAACGATGGATAATGATGTTCCAGGTACAGATTATTGCATCGGTTTCAGTACCTGCGTAACCCGTACTATTGAATTCTCTCACCAGTTGCGTACCTGTGCCGGTTCACATGAAAGGCTGCTGGTGATTGAAGTGATGGGACGTTATGCGGGATATACGGCTTTGGTACCGGCAATGGCGGGAGCATCAGACCGTTGCGTGATTCCGGAATATGAATTTGATATAGAACGCCTGACAGAACTATTGGTTAAAGACCGCCGGGATAATGAAAGCAACTATTCCGTTGTATTGATTTCAGAAGGTGCCATGTTTAAAGGTGCGGAAATGATTTTTTCAAATCAGGAAACTGATGCCTATGGTCACAAAAAACTTGGTGGAATAGGTGATATGGTCAGTGCAGAACTGGTGGCACGCGCTCCAAAATACAACAAAGGAGAATCGATTCAAACGATAAATCAAAGAATGAGTTACATGACTCGCTCCGGACAGCCTGATGCAATTGACTCCATTGTACCGATGGTTTACGGTAACCTGGCGATGGATCTGATAATGGAAGGAAAAAGCGGTAGAATGGTTTGCTTAAAAAATGGCAGGTACGATCATGTACCATTTGAGGTGGTGACTGAACATGATAAAAAAATTGATGTGGATCGGTTTTATGACACAGAACGATACAGGCCACATTATCATAACTGCATGGGCATGCCTCAGTTTATTATGACTTCAGATTGAAAATTACTAATTTTAACTAAATGAATCCTCTGTTTCGCAGCGGTGTGATTGTCCTGATTCTTTTGTTTACCTGGATATCCTCGGCTCATGCTTTAATTTTTGAGAGACGCAAAACTTATGATTCTGAGATTTCCTGGTTTGTTTATCCTGTAATAGGAAGTATCCCCGGAGTACAGGATTTTTATGGACTTGGTGGTACAGTTTCAGGAATTGGAGGAAGCGAGTCTGATATTACTGCAGTCAGTCTCAGAGGTAAAGCGAAATATTTTGATGATGATTTTCAGATAGATATTCTTTCAATTTTCGATATTCCACTTTTTACAGAACATCTTACCTTCACCTGGTTTTCAACAAAAATCCGTAACGTCGGCTGGCCGGAAGGTCAGCGTGGAATAGATTCTGACCCGGACAGCATGTATTATCTGCTGGCCACCAGTGTAGAAGCTTCCGGTGGAGAACTTTCTGTAAATATTTTAGATAATCAGTTGGAGGCATATTACGCTTACAGTGATGCTGCAGTCAAACCATACGGATTAGTCGACCCAAACGGCACATTTTACAATGCACAAAATGCAGGAATTATAGAAAGTCCAAGGGGCTACCGCTATGGACTGTATATGGATGATACGGATAATAGACGTGATCCAAGAATCGGCTATCGATTTCAGTACGAAAAATGGGGGCAACCATCTTCCAGAGCAGGTAATTCAGAATATTATCAGGAGGATTATAATCTTACCGGTTATATTCCTGTTTTGGCTGAAGACAAAGGTGTTCTGGTTTTGAACCAGTTTTTTGGTTCTTCGACTGTGTTGAAAAAAGGCACGGTTGATCAAAGTCTATACATCTGTGATAACACAGCAAAACCCGGATGTCAAGCAATTCTCAATGAACTTTATACCCGCCAGGTTGCCGAAGCTGAAAACGGCAAGGCAACGTCACTTGGCGGTACCAACCGCTTGCGGGGCTATCTTACAAACCGCTTTTATGACAGCTACACAAATTTTCGGGGTGTGGAATTTCGCTGGTATGTGCATGAAGCGCAGAATGCCTTCAACTATATTCTGGAAAAGGGGACATTTGCGGGACTTCAGCTGGCCTTCTTCTATGAAGAGGGAACAGTCTCTCCGGATAAGGGCAGCTTATGGAAAAATATGCGCTCGTCTTACGGCGCCGGCACAAGATTTCTTTTTAATACTATCATTGTCCGAATCGACCGTGGATTCGGCAAGGAGGGAGGACAAACTACATTTTTTGTCGGTTATCCTTTTTAGTTATGATCATAGTTCATTAATCAAAAAACTTTGTATCATCTATTCGGAAATTTACATTAATCCAAAATGAGCTTGGAATTGTATCTGATTCATATCATTTAAATCTATCGAATGGAATTTTGAAAAATGACTGTTGCTGAGGCTATTTTTACGGCCATCAAGATCCGCAAAATCGATTACGTTTTTTGTGTTCCCGGTGAGAGCTTTCTCGCAACCATGGACTCATTTTACGGTTCGCTTAAACCTCTCTTGGTTTCTGCACGACATGAAGAAGGTGCGGGCATCATGGCCGAAGCTTATGCCAAGGCTTCAGCCAAGACCGGTGTCTGTATGGTCACACGTGGTCCGGGCCTGACCCATTTGTCAATTGCTCTTCATACGGCAAAACAAGACTCTACACCTCTCGTTGTATTCGTTGGGCAAGTACCGACACATGTCCGTCATCGTGAAGCTTTTCAAGAATTAGATGTAGTGGAACTAACACGATCTATTACTAAGTGGGCGGTGGAACTTAGCCGGGCTGATCGCGTAGCGGAGATAGTGGACAAGGCTTTCCACATTGCTAATTCAGGCCGCCCAGGACCAGTGGTAATTAGTCTGCCGGAGGATATTGATAGGAGTTTATGTGCTAAGAATTCTGTTTGGCGTGGGGCAACAGTGGGTGCACCATCTGCCTCCACCAAAGGAGTTGAAAAAGCTGTTTCTATGATTGAAGAGGCAGAACGTCCTTGTATTGTAGCTGGAGAAGGAGTATTGCGCGTCAACGCAACAGACAAGTTAGTCCACTTCGCAGAATGTCTTGAGGCACCAGTTTTTACTGGTTGGAGGAGATTTGACTCATTTCCTAACAAGCATCCACTTTATATGGGAGGTCTTCATCTGTCATCCATTTCCAATGATCTGTCTGAACCATTGAAAAAGGCAGACTTAATAATAGCCCTTGGTACCAGACTTGACGAGTTTTCTACGTTAAGTTATTCATCCCCGTCAATGGATCAAAAGCTTATCCATATTGATCAATCGCCAGAAGATACAGGCGGAAGTTGGATTGGAGCTGATCTCGCCCTCATAGCCGATGCAGGGGAGGCAATGGTCAAGATTGAAGAGGCTTTGAAGCACTCAAAGCATCCTAAACCATCAAAAACCCGTCAAACGGCAATCGTTGATTGGCGTGAACATTTTACAAGGCGGACTACACCTCGCACCGATAGAATTGGTCTTAAGGATGGGACAATTGACCTTGAAGGAGTATATCACGACATTGTGAACATTTTAGATGACGAGGCGAGTACTACTTGTGACGCAGGAGACTTTGGTGGCTGGCTGATACGTTATTATAAGTGGAACAAACCGCGCACTTTTTTTGGGCCAACAACAGGCGCCATGGGTTATGCGTTACCAGCTGCAATTGCAGCCAAGTTGGCTAGGCCCCAGGCTCCAGCTATAGCCTTTGCTGGAGACGGAGGATTTGCAATGACGATGAGCGAACTCGAAACTGCTGTCCGATTGAAGCTGGACGGTCTAGTCGTGCTTGTTTTCAATAACAATAATTTTGGTACAATAAGAAGACATCAAAACCGTGAATTTCCCGGTCGGCCGGTTGGAACGAGTCTCGGTACAATAGACTTTGCTGCTATAGCAAAGGCCATGGGTGCAGAAGGCTTTAAGGTTAGCAGGAATGTGGAGTTTGCCAAAGCCTTCAAAGCTGCACTAAATGCAGGCTGCCCGGCAGTAATCGATATTACTGTTGGAGGTAACAGCCTTGATCCATGGGCTGACAAAAACTAGAGACGCCCTTTCATTTACTGGTGGACTTTTTAAAACTCTGATTCGCATTTAATTAATCGTAAACTTAAAATTTAAATGAAGGTACAATTTAAACACACCGGTTTTTGTGAGTATGATAAAATGTTATGGCATATGCTAAAAATGGTTTGAGAGTATCACTGAAATCAAAAATTTCGATTCACTTTTTATTGATTTGTTGCTAAAATTTTTATTCTATTGAGTAAGAAGGTCCCTGAACTAATGATACAAAGATTCACTAATCCGAATTAAGAAAAAGGAGTACGATGAAAACACAATCTCAAGTTTTGCATTATCCAAGTTTAACTGAGGCTCTTGTTCTTGGAAGTTCTGGAAGCAGCACTCAAAGAACCATCCGCTACGGACTTCTTGCCCTGGCAGGCTCAGTATTGATTGCAATCTGCGCTCAAATATCTGTTCCACTCTTTCCGGTTCCCATGACTCTGCAAACCTTTGCGGTGTTTTTGATCGGTTTGACTTACGGATGGCGTCTTGGTGCTGTCACTATTGCTCTGTATTTAGCAGAAGGTGCGTTTGGATTGCCGGTGTTTGCAGGTGGAAAAGGCGGACTGATTGAGTTCATAAGCCCAACAGCAGGATTCAAGTTTGGGTTTCTCCTGGCAGCCACAGCCTGCGGTTGGTTTGCGGAACGTGGATTTGACCGAAGTTATACCAAATTGTTTGCTGCTCTTTTGGTTGGTAACATTCTGTTATATGCTCCAGGACTATTATGGCTGGGAAGCCTGATTGGATGGGATAAGCCTGTGTTAGAATATGGGCTTTACCCTTTCATTCTGGGAGATTTGTTGAAAATAGCCATGGCGGTGCTCCTTCTTCCTTCTGCCTGGAAATATGTTAATCGGCTGAAACAGTGAATCATTTGGCGTATTCCGGTTCCGGCACTCAACGCTTTGTACGGCGACCCAGACTGCTCCTCCTTTCAAACATTTACATAAACTTTCCCTGTAATCATAAAACTGGGGAACGTTTTTAGGCATAGAAGTCTCGTAAAAACTTTTAAATCCAAAATATGTCATTTCGACCGTAGGGAGAAATCTTAATATTAGTTAGTAGCTTTTTGCAAGATTTCTCCCTACGGTCGAAATGACACGGTTTTAGGTCTTTTTGAAAAAGGCATTGAGCATAAAATCCATTTTTGTGTTTGCCCAGAATTCTGAACAAAGGCTGGGCTGATCGTGAATATCTGTGCAACGGCACCGAAGATCATTACTTCCATGTCTTTGTTTTGAGAGAGATTGATTCAACTTAGCTGAAAAATGGCAGAGCATGAATTCCCCCTCACAGGAAAAAACGGATCTCCCGGAAATTCTACGCAAAACAATTGCCCTCGCCGAAAAATGGCAAAATCGCGCCAACACTTTACGCACCAAAGATGAACTGAAACAACAGCGGATGATGCGTCGTTTGCTCAATCATCCGTCCGACAAAACCGTCGTGATGCATTTGGTTGATCAGAGTTTTCGTTCCGGAAACCCACGCCGCGCTGTTGATCAATTCCGTTATCTGCTGGAACATCACGGCATTCCTCGCTTTTTTCCGCAAGTCGAGCAGTGGTTGCTCAAGATTTTTTTGCGATTCGGAAACATCCTTCCGCAAATCACCCATTCCCAAATATTACGAAAAATCCGTGCAGACACGCGCCGCACAATTCTTCCGGAGGAGCCGGAAATTCTAAAAGCACATTTAAACAAACGGCAAGTCGGAGGCGTACAGGTCAATCTCAATCATCTGGGTGAAGCGGTTCTGGGTGACGGTGAAGCTTTAAACCGTTTGAAGCATTACGGAGAGTCGCTGCGAAATCCGGACATCCACACTATTTCCATCAAAATTTCAAATATCGTCGCGCAACTGCATCCGCTCGGTTTTGAGAATGAACTCGACTTGATTTGCGAGCGTCTTTCCGAACTTTACAGGAATGCCTCAGAAAATCCGGTTTTGCACAGCGACGGCACGCGGCGTGCTAAATTTGTAAATTTGGACATGGAATCCTATCATGATCTTGATTTAACAATGGCCGCGTTCATGCGTACCCTCGATCAGGCGGAATTCAAAAATTTACAGGCCGGAATCGTTTTGCAGGCTTATCTTCCGGATTCGTTTTTGCGTCAACAGGAGCTGGTCAAATGGGCAAAAAAGCGCGTCAAAAACGCCGGAAGTCCGGTAAAAATGCGTTTGGTAAAAGGCGCGAATCTGGTGATGGAAGCAGTTGAGGCGGAAATTTTCGGTTGGCCGCTGACGGTTTTTGAGTCCAAAATTGAAACCGATGCAAATTTCAAACGTATGCTGGAATTCGGACTTCAGCCGGAAAATATCGCAGCCGTGCATTTTGGTTTGGCTTCGCATAATTTGTTTGACTTGGCCTACACACATGTTCTCGCTGAAGAGCGGGGCATCACAGAGGGACTTGTTTTTGAAATGCTCGAAGGCATGGCCGACCATGTGCGGCGAACTCTGCAGGAAGAAAAACGAAAAGCTAAAACCAAAGAAACAAATTTATTGCTCTACACGCCGGTGACGAGTCAGGACCAGTTCATCAGCGCCATCGCCTATTTGGTAAGGCGGCTCGACGAAAACACGAGTCCGGACAACTTTTTGCGCTACTCATTTGATATCCGGGTTGGTTCATCTGAATGGAAGTTTCTGGAAAACCAATTTCTCGAAGCATGGCAGTTGAAAGACAAGATTTCATCTGAACCACGACGTCAGCAAAACCGTGACAAAGAAGTCTTTCCGGAAAACCTGGGAACATTTGCGGATTCAATCTTCCGGAACGAAGCGGATACGGACTGGGTGCTTCCGGAAAACCGAAAATGGGCTGACAAAATCCGTAAGAAATGGCAACCGACAGCGAATACCAAAGTCAAAAAAATTCCGCTATATATCGGAAATTCGGAAGTTAAATCAAAGCGCAAACAACAATTATTTTTTGATCCGTCACAACCCGCAGCGGACGTTCCGGCTGTTTATTCCGTTGCGCTGGCCACAAAAACGGATGTCAAAAAAGCTGTCAAAATCGCCAAGGACGATCCTGAACAGTGGCGACATACCACTTTGTCGGAACGGCACGAATTGCTTTCAGGAGCTGCACTGAATATGCGTAAAAGGCGGGGTGATTTAATCGGCGCAGCTGCATCCGTTTGCGGAAAAACTTTTTATGAAAGTGATCCGGAAATTTCGGAAGCAATTGATTTTATCGAATATTATCCGCATTCTCTGCGATTGATAGAACAGCATACATCGTTAAAATTGTCACCGCTTGGCGTGGTTCTGGTAATACCGCCTTGGAATTTCCCGATTGCGATTCCGACCGGAGGAGTGGCCGCTGCGCTGGCTTGCGGAAACACCGTTCTGTTCAAACCTTCACCACTGGCTTTTCCTTTAGGAGCGGAGATCGCAAAATGTTTTTGGGATGCCGGAATTACGCGAGAAGCCCTGCAGCTCGTATACTGTGAAAACGGAGAGCCGATTCAAACGCTTTCAGGACATCCGGATGTGGACGCAATAATATTTACCGGAGGGACACAAACGGCTTTGAAGCTGCTGGAGAAGCGTCCTGATGCAGAACTGTCCGCGGAAACAGGAGGTAAAAACGCAACCATCGTAACTGCCATGGCCGACCGGGATCAGGCAGTCGAACACGTTTTGCATTCCGCATTCAGTCATAGTGGACAAAAATGCTCAGCGACTTCGCTGCTTGTTTTGGAAAAAGAAGTTTATGAAGACGAGACTTTTCGCAAACAATTGCTGGATGCAATTCAAACTTTGAAAGTTGGTTCTGTCTGGAACTTTTCAAATAAAATGGGGCCTCTCATCCGGGAACCGCTCGAAAATTTACGCAGGGGTTTGGAAACTTTGGAGGACGGAGAGAGCTGGGCCTTGCAGCCAAAATGTGATGAAAGGAATCTAAAACTTTGGCATCCTGCAGTAAAATGGGGCGTGAAACGCGGCAGTTTTTCACATCAAACAGAATTTTTCGGACCGTTGCTTTCGGTGATGAAAGCAGAATCTTTGGATGATGCCATTGAAATTGTCAATGACACGAATTACGGTTTGACTTCCGGCCTAGAAAGTTTGGATCCGCGGGAGCAAAAAATCTGGTCGGAAAAAATTAAAGCCGGTAACCTCTATATCAACCGCGTGACGACCGGTGCGATTGTCCTGCGTCAGTCGTTTGGCGGTATGGGACTTTCTGCCATCGGTGCCGGAATCAAAGCCGGAAGCCCGAATTACGCCGTGCAGTTTTGCCGGATTGAGGAAAGCAAGCCTTACGGCGATTCGCCGACTCAAGGCCCGTTGCGTGAAGAATCACCTCTGCTTTATCTTGCTCGAAACTGGCAGACTCAGCTATCGCGAAATGAACATGCTGAAATCTGGAGTGAATTACATAAAACTATTCAGGCGATTTACAGCTGTCTCTTTCAATACGAAAGCGAATTTTCTGGTGAGCAAGATTTTTTCCGTTTTCGGGGACAGGACAATTTGTTTCGCTATCTACCACTCGGAAAAGTCACCGTGCGCTTGCATCCGGACGACGAACTCTTTGAAACCCTGATCAGGATTGCTGCCGCACGAATTGCAAAATGTAAAGTGGAAGTCAGTTTCCCACCAAATTTGGAAAACACCGTCACTGAATTTCTGGGCACTACTGAAGGAAAACGCTTATGTGATTCTGTTGAAATTCGCTCTGAAACCGACAAAGAACTCTGCGGAAGACTTACCGAAATTGATCGAATCCGCTACGCACATCCCGACCGCGTTCCACTTGAAATTCACCAAGCCTCAGCAAAACTTGGCAAACATATTTCCCGTCACATACCGCTAGCTGAAGGACGTATTGAAATGTTACGTTATTTACAGGAGCAAAGTTTGTCCATCGATTATCACCGCTACGGAAATTTGGGAGAGCGGGAATTTTGAGAGTTCCTTTGATATTTTTCTGAAAATGCAATAGATTGTAGTCTATTTCATACCTTGAGCGTAAAAATTGCAAAGGAAAAAAGGCAAAACTACCATCTTAACGGATCTTTTCAACATGCCGCTTTCTCCTCCACAAACACAACGATTAGATTCCATCCTGCCTGCAGAACCATTGCTGTTGATGGGTGCAGGACCCGTCCCGATTTCTCATGCGGTTTCCCGAGCAAATGGAGTGGTGATCAATCATCTGGGCGAAACCATGGATGCAGTTGTGAGCAATGTAAAGATGATGGGGCGTTATGCTTTCCAAACTGTTTCAGATAAAATCATAGGAGTTTCCGGACCTGCTTCAGCGGCAATGGAAATGGCTATCACAAACATTCTCTGGCCGGGTCGAAGTGTTTTAGCCTTGTCCATGGGAACATTTAGTGGACGCATGGCAGAAATGGCTGAAGGTGTAGGCGCAGAAGTGACTGTGCTTAAATCAACCGGAATTGAACCTGTACGTTTGGAGCAAATCCGGGAAGCACTCTCCAAAAAACACTTTGACGTTATCACAATGGCTCAGGGCGAAACATCCTGTGGTGTTGAAATGAAATGCATCCCTGAAGTTGCTCAGATGGCTAAAGAGCTTGGTACACTGGTGGTTGTGGATGCGGTTTGTACATTAACCACCATGCCCTTGCAGATGGACGAATGGGGAATTGATATTGCTATTGCCGGAGGACAAAAAGGTCTCTCTTCGATTCCAGGAGTCTCCCTGATTGTATTTTCTGATGCTGCATGGAAGACAATCGAATCTCGAAATGTACGCCAACCCCACTGGTGCCTGGATGCCTTGAAAGCACAAACATTTTGGGGATCACAACAATACCACTATACTGCTCCAGTTCCTGGAATATTGGCTTTGCATGAAGCCCTGCGGCAAATTTGCGAGGAAACTCTGCCTTCGCGTTTTGAACGTCACAGAACCAGTTCTATAGCTTTGCAGTCAGGAATTGAGACCATGGGATTGAAACTCTTTGTGCCGATAAAAGACCGCCTCAATTCCGTAGTGGCAATCCAAACACCAGAAGACACCGACAGTGCCCAAATCCGTAAAATCATGTCGAAGCGTTTCAATGTTGAGATTTCAGGAGCCTTTGGTATGGACATAATGCGTATCGGTCAGATGGGCGAACAGTGTCGTTCCCACAATCTATTCAAGGTACTCTATGCCCTCGGAATGAGCTGTCGCCAAACAGGCGTAGATCTTGATGTGAGCCTGGGGATGGCTGATCTGGAGCTCAATTTGGTGATTGATCCTGAGAATTTAGTGGATTGAAAATTGAATGAGAACCCCCACTCTCACCAGTCTCATTCGGAAAAAAGCAAGCGAACTTGGTTTTGAACTAATTGGCGCAATTCCTGTTTCACGCTCCAAAACCATTGACATTTACAATGCGTGGCTCAAAAAAGGTTATGCCGGTTCAATGGATTATCTGGAGCGCCATTCCGTTTTAAAGGAAGACCCACGTCAATTGCTTCCGGAAACAATCTCTCTGCTTGCACTTGGTTTTAACTATTGTACCGTCGATCCTCCCGCACTAGTCCACAATCCTGAAATTGGCTGTATCAGCCGTTATGCATGGGGTGATGATTATCACGAGCTTATTCGTACAAAGTTGAGGGTTTTGGAAAACTATATTTGCCAGGAATTAAATGCCGGAAATCTTTCGCGGAGTTTCGTTGATTCAGGACCTGTGCTGGAGCGTGAAATTGCGCAGCGTGCTGGTCTGGGCTGGATTGGCAAACATTCTAATTTGATAAACATGGAAAAGGGCTCATGGTTTTTTCTTGCAGAATTGCTGGTTGATGTTCCGCTGGAAACGAATTTGCCGTTTACACGAGTGGATTGTGGAACATGCACAATTTGCATTGAGGCATGTCCTACTGAGGCCATAATTGCAGATCGTACAGTAGATGCACGTCTCTGTATTTCTTATTTAACAATAGAACTCAAGGGGGCAATTCCTGTTGAACTGAGACCAAAAATGAGTAACATGATTTTTGGCTGTGACATTTGTCAGGAAGTCTGTCCTTGGAACCAGAATGCTTCAAAATCACCAGAATCTGGACTTCGGCCCCGTCCTGAAAATGTTGCTCCCGAGCTGACTGAATTGATGAAGCTGGATCAGTCTGCTTTTAAAAAACGTTTCCGTAAAAGTCCAATCAAGCGTACAAAACGTCGTGGACTACTACGTAACGTTGCAGTAGCACTGGGAAACTGGGCTCATGAGTCTGCAATCCCTGCCCTGAGTCTGGGGCTTCAGGATTCCGAACCTCTGGTACGCAGTCACGCTGCGTGGGCTTTGGGTCGTATTTCTGCATCACAGGCTAAAATTAATTTGAAAGCTGCAAAAATAACCGAAAAAGATCCTGCAGTTTTAGAGGAAATTGAAGCTGCCCTTGGTGCTTGATTCTATGAAAATTAGCAGGACCGGGTATATTCACTAATTGTATTAATTTGGTTCTTGTGGGAAAACAATGGTTGTTTATTTGTTCAACAAACAAAACTGTACAGTACACTAATCATGAAACAAATCTTTGGCATTGCAATTTTTGTTTTTGTATTCCCTTTTTCCGTGCTTGCTGAAACTTCTGTAGAAGGTCTGCTGGATAAGGTGGACCGGCTTTACCGAAGTGATTCAAGTCATGCCACCATGGAAATGAAGATTGTGACTGAAAACTGGGAACGTACGACTGTTATGGAAGTCTGGTCGAGAGGAATGAATGACACGCTGATTAAAATTCTCTCACCACGCAAAGATAAAGGTATAAAAACACTGAAGCTCGGTAATCAGATGTGGAATTATTTTCCTAAAATAAATAAGGTCCTCAAGGTTCCGCCTTCAATGATGATGAATTCGTGGATGGGTTCTGACTTTACCAACGATGATTTGGTCAAAGAAAACACGCTTGCAGAAGATTATCACGCAAAACTGGAAGAACATCCTTCAGATCCTAATCAATTCTACTTTATTGTACTCAGACCAAAAAATGAAACGGTTACAGTCTGGGGTAAAATATCGATCAGTATTCGCCGCCAAGATTTTATGCCGGTTGAGCAAATTTATTACAATGAAGATGGTGAAAAGAAACGGGTCATGGAATTTAGTGGAATTCAGCAAATGGGCGGAAAAATGATTCCTGCTGTGATGGAAATGCGTACACTGAACAAAAACAGCAGGACTTTAATTCGTTATAAATCAATTGATTTTAAGCCGGTATTTTCAAAAAACATATTTTCTTTCAGTCAATTAAGACGAAAATAGCTACTAATGTTGACATTGAGACTTGCTTTCCGTAATCTGCTGCGGCATAAAAGTCGGTCATTGCTCTGTGGGTTGAGCATGATGGGAACGTACGTGCTTTTTTCTATTTCACTAGGTTTCAGTGACGGCAGCTACGGCAGTTTAATCCGTATGCTGACTGATACTCATTCTGGACATGTGCAAATCCATAGTCAGGGTTATCTGGAACGCCCCTCACTTTTTCGCAATTTTATACTTTATCCTGCCTTAAAAAATCAGCTAACAGCAGATCCTGAAATAAAAGCCTGGACCGCACGAGTTTTTTCTGCCGCGCTGATCTTCAGGGAAAACAAATCAACTATTGCCAGACTGATGGCCATTGATCCTGAGCAGGAAGCGCAAGTGACGACGATTCGTGAAAAAGTCCAGGATGGAGAATATTTGAGTGAGGCCGCTGATGTGACAAATCCAATCCTGCTCGGAAGACATTTACAAAAATTGCTTCAGGCCAAACTTGGTGAGACACTGATTTTCATCGGTCAGGGTGCAGACGGTTCAATTGCCAATGATTTGTTTACAGTAGTTGGAATAGTCGGAAAAAGCTCGGCAGATGCTGAGTCGCGTATGATCTACATGACTCTTGAGTCTGCACAGGAGTTTTTGTCACTGGGAGAAAGGATTCATGAAATAGCACTGCGTCTTGAAAATTATTCCGAAGCCCGCAGACAGGCTGCATATCTGCAAAACTATCTTAAAGCTAAAGAACTTGATGTGCAACCCTGGCAGGTTGTTGAGGAACAATTTTACAAAGCGATGCTTGCCGATCAACAGGGAAACTGGATAACACAAGCCGTTATCATGCTGATAGTTGGCTTGGTAGTTTTGATCACAGTTTTAATGAATACCTTTGAACGTCGTCATGAATATGGGCTGCTGCTGGCATTGGGAACTTCACCGGGATTTATTTTTCGTTCAATCATTGTTGAAATGACAATGTTAAGTGGTCTCAGTGTTATTGTCGGTCTGTTTTTTTCCAGTGGATTGAACTGGTATTTTTCAATCAATGGAATTGCAATTGAACCACCGATGGAATATGGAGGTGTTATTTTTAGTGCAATTAGTAGTGAAGTCTCGTTATTTGTCATTTTTGTTCCGGCGGTTTTCACAATTGGAGTAGCCTTTTTGGTAGCCTTTTTTCCTGCAATAAAGTCTGCCAGGGCTGTTCCAATTGAAGCAATGAGGGAAAATTAAAAAAGGCACTGAGTCACTAAGGCACTAAGGCACTAAGGCACTAAGAATTACCGAAAACTGACAACCAAAATGTTATTAAAACTTGCCTGGCGTAATCTTTGGAGAAACCGGACACGCACCTGGCTCTCAGCTCTGGTGATTGCAATCGGCCTGGTTGCCATGATTTTCATGGATACCATGATGGTTGGAATGAACACTAACATGGTAAAAAATGCCACAGATTCCTTGATGGGTCATGCCCAAATGCACGCCCTTGGTTTTAGGGATGAACAGGATGTAAAACTCACCATAAATGATTTGGATCAAGCACTGTTGCAGCTGGAAAAACATCCCGATTTGAAAGCGCGCAGTTTGCGCATTGTAACACAAAGCATGCTTTCTTCATCCGGCGGCGGAGAACCTGTTTTGTCACTTGGAGTTGATCCTGAAGAAGAACAACTGCTTTCAAAATTTGATGAGGCAATTATTGAAGGAGAATATCTGGATTCAGTTTCCGGACAGAAACTGATTCTGGGGTGGAAACTTGCGGAAAAACTGGAGTTAGGTCTTGGAGATCGTTTGGTCTTAACTGCTGCAGATGCAGAGTCCGGTGAGATGGTACAGGAACTCTTCCGCTTAAGTGGTATTTTCAAAACCGGCGAAGAGAAAATGGATGCTTCAATGGTTCTGGTAGCACGAAAAACTTTGCAGTCCATGCTCAAACTTGAGGGGCGGATTCACCAAATAGCTTTGCGTTATTCAAAATTAACACAGGACGGAACTCCGGTTAACCCTTTGAAAAAACCGGATGATTCTTCGAAAAACGAATTACTGCTCTGGACAGAATTAATGCCCTCACTCTATATGATTTCGCAAATGACCGATCTTTCAATGGCAATTATGGGAACAATATTATTTCTGATAATTGCACTGGGCATCACCAATACGTTGTTGATGGGGCTTTACGAACGAATGTTTGAATTTGGGGTAATCAAATCAATTGGAACTACACCCTGGCAGGCAGCCCGTATAATGCTCTTTGAGGCAGTTTGTCTGGGGTTTGTCAGTATAATTGTCGGACTGATTCTTGCGCTTTTTGTGACAGCTTTATTTGTAAATTATGGAATAGATTATACCGGCATTGAGTTTTCCGGAGTTACCTTTCAGGAAAAAATATATCCTTCCTACAAATGGAGCAGGCTGGTTTTATATCCGTTTATGAGTCTGGGATTTACCCTTTTAGCCTCGCTCTATCCTGCCTTCAAACTCTGGAAGATGTTACCCGTTGAAGCACTGCGAAAACGAAAATTTTAAACAGAAACAGACTTATGGAAGAAACAGTAATTGTTGCACATAAAATATTTAAGGCATTTGGAGAAGGTGAAACAGAAATCCAGGCTCTCAGGAATGTGGATCTGGGAATTAAGCGAGGAGATTTTGCAGCCATTGTTGGACCTTCAGGTTCAGGAAAAACAACTTTGCTCAATATTTTATGTGGTCTGGATAATGTAAGTTCCGGTGAGATTAAGGTTTCCGGGCGCTCACTTCAGGAAATGAGCGGCAGCGAACTGGCCCAGTTTCGTAGAGAACATATAGGCCTGGTTTTCCAGGCCTATAACCTGATTCCTGTTTTGACAGTCCTTGAGAACATCGAATATGTAATGCTGCTACAGCATGTACCGGCTGCAGATCGTAAAGAACGGGTACACACTTTCCTGGCTGAACTGGGTTTGGAAGGTAAGGAAAACAAGTTTCCTGCAGAACTTTCCGGAGGTCAGCAACAGCGAGTAGCCATTGCACGGGCCATGGTTTCAAAGCCGGATATTATTCTTGCGGATGAACCTACTGCAAATTTGGATTCTGAAACTGGAGGGCAACTACTGGAAATGATGAGAAAATTCAATGAAGAACTAAAGATGACCTTTGTATTTTCCACACATGATCCTCAAATAATGGAGCGTGCCAAACGCTTGATAACTCTGACTGACGGCCGGATTGTATCGGATGAGCTCAAGTAGTTTTTTTTGCGGAAGGCAAAAAATTAATTTCTTCTTTCGACTCATTCTGCAGGTGCTGCTTTGGAGTAACATATTAGTTCCGAAGGTTTTTTCTGCAGAGTTTTCATTCAGTACAAAAAGTTTAATTGCAACCCAAAATTCAACACAATATAGTACCAGTTTTTTCTTTAACCGTTTTCGTGCACAAACTGATTTTGCTTTGTCGGAAAATTGTGCGACTGAGATAGAGTATGAATTGTTTCCTGCCTGGATCGATTCTGCAGCACAAGCAAGCACGATCTCCATCAAAAACTCTTTCAGCAGAATTTACAGAATTGCAGATCTGAATCACTCCCTGACCGGAAGCTCTGCAGCAACTGACACTTCTGAACTTTGGCAGCTTGAGCAAAATTTGGATCGAGCCTTAATGCGTTGTCAATCGGGAAACTGGGAATATTTTATTGGACGGCAGGCTGTGACATTCGGAGGAATGTCGGTCAGTCCCACAGATGTTTTTTCTCCGGTTGCTTTCAAACCGTTGGATCAGGAATACAGGCCGGGCGTAGACGCCTTCCGGATTGTTGGAGGATTAGGAGAAACGACAGAATTTGAAGCAGGAATTTTAGCAGGAAAAGATTTGTCTTCAGAAAACAACGGTGCTTATTTAAGTTTACATTTTTTGCTGGGAACAACCGATCTGAAACCGCTGCTGGCAAGTTTTCAACAAAATCAATTGCTTGGCCTGACTTTGCAGACAGATTTAGGAATGCTGGGACTGGTATTTGATGGAGCGTTGATTTTGCAGAGAAAATCTGCTCCGGAAACTACGGAGGAAGTTAGAAATGAATGGGTGCCCTGGACTATAGGACTAAATTTTCAATGGAATGAGAATTTGTTTACGATGCTCGATTTTCATCATAATCCAATGGGAGCAAAAAATCCCGGAAACTATGTGAGTAACTCATCCTCAACGATCTACAGTGAATTTCCGGTTTCGCTGCTTGGCAGGGATTATTTGCTGCCGAATCTCAGCTATCAGTTTTCGCCGCTTTTGTCATTCAGTAGTTCTGCATTTTTTAACCTCAACGACAGCTCGTTTTTGAACACTTCCGGACTGGAGTGGAACTTTTTGGAAGATTTGCTTTTGTCCTGGAACATCAGTTTGGCTCACGGTATAAAATCCTCGATGCAAACAGAAAAAAATTCTGAATTTGGAGTCACACCGAACTCGTTTCAATTAATTCTAAAACATTATCGTTAAGACGGAAACTCATGGAAAACTCAGCAAAAAAAGTAATTATGATCTCCGGAGCAAATCGGGGAATCGGCCGTGCAATTACGGAAAAACTCTTAAGCGAAAATTATCGACTGAGTTTGGGTGTTCGCAATCCCGAACAACTTCCGGAAACACTAGCTTCTGCAGCAGATACGGTACTTCTCTGTCAGGAGTATGATGCCCGAAACCATGATTCAGCTAAAACCTGGATCGATGCCACAGTAAAGCAATTTGGACGCATTGACGGACTGGTCAACAATGCCGGTATTTTACATGCTACCGGTCTGGAAGATGATGAAGAAGATTTGCTGGACGACATGTGGGAGGTCAACGCCAAGGCTCCTCTGCGTTTAACTCGACTCGCATTTCCTTATTTGCGAAAATCAGGTTCCGGACGAATTATTGATATTATTTCCATGTCCGGAAAAAGAGTCAAAGGTAATTTGGTTGGATACTCAATGAGTAAATTCGCGGCTATGGCCGCTTCAGACACTGCTCGTATGCAGGGCTGGGATGACGGTATTCGTGTGACTGCAATTTGCCCTGGTTATGTGAGAACTGATATGACGGCTGAGGTGAAGACATTTGCGCAGGAAAAGATGTCTCGCCCGGAAGACATTGCTCAAATTGTCAACACACTGCTTTTGCTTCCAAATGAATCCGCAGTTCCGGAAGTAATGATGAATTGTGTTTTTGAAACACATTGAAGAACTGAAGTGATTTTAATTTGTCTTATTGGCTGCATTCTTTATAATCAGAGGCCTAGAAAATATCCGTATCTAACAGTCTGTTTCAGAAACTCAAGCAATAAATTATCCTCTAAATTAATGGATAAGAAGAGTTTTAAGTATTTTCAATATTAACGGAATCTTTCAGAAGAAAGATATTAATGCATATAATTTTACTAGGTCTGCCGGGTTGTGGAAAAGGTACTCAGGCTCAAAATTTAATTCGAGATTACGGTCTCGTACAACTTTCCACCGGCGACATGTTGCGTGCTGCCGTCAAATCCGGATCTGAAGTCGGTAAACAAGCTAAAACAGTGATGGATTCCGGAGGTTTGGTTTCAGATGAAATCGTCATCGGAATTGTCCGTGAACAAATTACACATGCGGATTGTACAAAAGGATATTTGTTAGACGGCTTTCCACGCAATTTGTTTCAAGCCAAAAAACTGGATGAAATGCTGGCTGCCCAAAATGAGCAGATTGACAATGCGATTGAGTTGTGTGTTGATGATAAGACGGTGGTTACAAGGATTGCAGGACGGCGCTTCCACCTGGCCAGCGGACGTAGTTACCACATTAAATTCAATCCTCCAAAAGTTGATGGAAAAGACGATGTAACAGGTGAACGGCTTGTTCAGCGGGACGATGATAACGAAGAAACTGTGCAATCAAGGCTGATCACTTATCATGAACAAACAAAACCACTAGTCAAGTACTATGAAGAAAAAGGTATTCTCGTTTCAATTGACGGAATTGGAACTCCGGATGAGATTTTTTCCAGAATAAAAGTTGTCTTGGAATAAAAAATCTTTCTACATGATCTTAATAGTTCTGAAGCATTCAGCTATACTTGTTACTTCATATACAATAATTTTGTCGTGGGCCGGGCCTTTAAAGAGTTGGGACGTCCAACGATAACGAAAACAAAAAAGGATTTTTATTGAAAACTAACTCTAAAAAATACGATGTTCTCGTGATAGGAGGAGGACATGCCGGATGCGAAGCCGCACTGGCTGCAGCCAGAATGGGGGCGGATACTTTGCTCGTTACACTGTCCCGTGACACGATTGCGCAAATGTCCTGCAATCCTGCAATTGGCGGAATCGGTAAAGGCCATCTGGTTAAGGAAATTGACGCGCTGGGTGGAGAAATGGGGAAAGTTGCCGATGCAACAGGTATCCAGTTCCGTGTGCTCAATACATCCCGCGGCGCCGCCACACATGGTTCACGCTGTCAGTCAGATTATCTGGCTTACAAAAAATTTATGCGTCATATACTGGAAAAACAGTCCGGACTCACTATTATTGAAGCTGCTGCAGAGGAATTGTTGTTAAACGGGAATCAGGTGGTGGGTCTCCGTACTGAAAAAGAGGAATTATATGCAGAAACAATAATCATCACCACAGGGACATTTCTCAATGGCCTTATTCACCGTGGTTCAGAGCGTGTTGATGCCGGACGTGTGGCAGAACCTTCCGCAAAACGACTTTCACTGTCCCTGGCTGATCAGTCTTTGAAGCTGGGACGGATGAAAACAGGTACGCCTGCTCGTCTCGACAAACGTACTATTGACTGGAGTCAACTGGGAATTCAGCCTGGTGACGAAAAGCCCAAAAAGTTTTCTTTTTGGGATTCAGAGATTTTACTGCCCCAGGTACCATGTCACATTGCCTACACGAATGAGCGCACACACCTGATTATCCAAAAAAACCTGAGCAGGTCTGCACTTTATGGAGGAGAAATAACTGGAATTGGACCCCGTTACTGTCCCTCTATTGAAGATAAAATTGTTAAGTTTGCAGACAAAAAACGACATCAGGTATTCATGGAACCGATGGGATATGCAGAAGACAGCTTAATGATTTATCCCAATGGATTATCTACAAGTTTGCCGACAGAAGTACAGTTTGAGTTTTTACGCAGTATCAAGGGCTTGGAAGAAGTTGAAATTTTCGAACCAGGTTATGCTATCGAATACGACATGCTGGATCCAACTCAACTGAAAGCGACACTTGAGTTAAAAACAGTGAAAAATCTGTATCTTGCAGGCCAAATTAACGGTACTACAGGATATGAGGAAGCTGCAGCGCAGGGTCTGATGGCAGGAATTAATGCGGTTTTGAAAGTGAGAAAAAAACAACCGTTTATTCTTCAGCGAAATGAAGCTTACATTGGTGTGATGATAGATGATTTGATAACACGCGGAGTGATTGAACCATACCGGATGTTCACTTCACGAGCGGAATACAGGCTGCATTTGCGTGAAGACAATGCCGATGCCCGTTTAAGCCAAAAAGGCTGGGACCTGGGGTTGCTGCCGGAAAAATATTTTCAGCACTTTCAGCAAAAGCAACAGGAAATTTCCAGGTTGTCCGGAATAGTAAAAGCAGAACGAATTACGCCGAATAAAGCAGTTCAAACAGAATTGAAAAAACTTGGAGAAGCTCCCCTTAAAACTGCTGCCAAAGTTTCCGATTTGCTGAAACGTCCAAAAATTAATATTGACAGGCTGCGTGGCTGTGAATCCATCAGTGGATCAATAGACTGGAATTATTATTCTCCGGTAGTGCGGGAACAAGTAGAAATCAACATCAAGTATGCAGGTTATCTTGCCAGGCAAGATCAGGAGTTAAAGTACGTTAATCAACTCGATCGAATTGAAATTCCGGACAATTTGCACTTATCCGGAATTCCGGGACTTTCTCGTGAAGTTGTTGAAATATTAGATAAATTAAAACCGGGAACACTTGGACAGGCAAGTCGAATAACCGGTATGACGCCTGCAGCGATCACGATTCTACGGGTATATTTACGTACCAAACAAGCAGCTTAACACTGATTGATGTCGGATTTCACCAGCGCTAAAACGTCGCACCGCCATGGGGTGATCAGCGTTTTGGTCGCCCTCCCTTTTGTCAGCCTGACAGGACTGTTTGGCAAGTTTCTAACTTTCTCTCCATTACTGATCGTACAGGGCCGTACTGTTTTTGCCTTTGGAGCATTGTTGCTGGCACTGTTCTTCTTGCGTAAAAAAATCTTTTTCAGTGACCTTCGGGAATGGCTCTGGCTGGCACTGAGCGGAAGCATACTGGGGGTACACTGGATCGCATTTTTTCAGGCAATTCAAGTTTCCACTGTAGCAATTGGTTTGCTCTCATTTGCCAGTTACCCTTTATTCACCACCCTGCTGGAACCACTGTTTTTCCGTGAATCTCTTCGGGTACGAAATGTCTTTGCAGCATTGATTGTGATATGCGGATTGGCACTGATGGCTAGCTCCAGTTCTGATGATTCAAACACAATTATATCCGGTTCTGTTTTTCATGGAATTTTATGGGGTTTGATGGCAGGATTTGGCTTTGCGGTACTTACCTTACTCAATCGGGGACACGTCAGAAAACACTCTGCGTTATTGATAACCTGCTGGCAAAATGGTTTTGCTGCACTGCTAATATTGCCCTGGTCTTTATCTGAATCATGGATTCTCAGCGGAAAAGAATTGGGTTTATTGTTTCTTCTTGGTGTAGTTTGTACAGTAGGAGGCCACACCTTGTTGATCAACGGCTTGCGTCATGTTCGTGCTCAAGTGGCAAGTTTGTTGATTGCCGGACTGGAACCGGTTTTTGCGATTTTGTTTGCACTTTTTCTGCTGGAAGAAATTCCTTCTTTGCAAACCTTGCTTGGAGGTGTCTTAATAATCAGCACTACCGTTTTCATAATTTACGGTACTGAACAAAAGGAAATCCCGGAACAAGCTGTATCCAAATAATAAGAAAAGTTTGAAAATAAATATGCAGGATACTGAAAAAAAAAGCATCAAAGATAAGGCCAGGTCTAGCGCCGGAACTATCCCCATTACTGCTGCGGATTTGGATAAAAAACCTATACGTGTCAGGAAAAAATCAAAAGCTGCTCCGGAAGAGAATGCCGGAGATTCAAAGTATAAAAGACCTAAAGTCTCAAAGCCGGAAAGCAATTATAAGCAAAACTCAAAACTCAAAACTCAAAACTCTGCTCAACTTCCCTGGAAAAGAAAAGACTGGCAGCAAACTGAAAGTGAAAACACTTTTGGAGCACCGCCAAAAAATGAAAAAAAAATAAAACAGCGAAGATCTGCATCGCAAATGTTTTTGAACAGTGAATCTTTTGGGGAACAGGAGGGACTGATGCTGGAAGCGCTGGGAGCTTCTGTGAAAGGGCGATGCGAATACGATGTTACACAAGGTTTTCATCCTTATCCTGGACGATTCCATCCCGATTTGCCAAAGATTTTGCTCAAACAATTTCCTGAAGGAAGTACTGTTTTTGATCCATTTATGGGTGGAGGTACTGTTTTGCTTGAGGGTTTGCTTTGGAAGCACAAAGTTCTCGGAAACGATCTCAATCCTATTGCAAAAATGGTTACAAAGGAACGTTGTCGCTGGATTTCTGAAAAAAATGCAAGCCGTGTATGGAGTGCTTTGGAAGATGTACGGGAAAGGGTTAATATACGAAGTCTGGCGAAAAAAAGTGTTCACCGCCGAAATTTAAGCTGGCTCAGTCATTTCCATCCACCATATTTGTTTGTAGAACTTTTACATTGGATTGACGGCATTGAAAATCTTTACTCTGCAAATGAACGTGAAACTTTAGGTGCTGTTTTTTCAAGTTTGATTGTTAAATTCTCCAAAAAAATTTCTGAGACTTCTGAAAACACCAAACAACCTTCTTTTCCAAAAGGTGCAGTCGGAAAATGGATGGAACGCAAAACACAGGAATTGTTGAAAAATCAGCTGAAACTTGCAACAAAAATCCCGAATACTGCACCTGCAATAATTTGGAACGAAAACATTCTAGAATTGGAGGGACCGGAAGAAAAATCGGTAAACTGCACGATAACAAGTCCACCTTTTCCAGGAACATATGACTATCTCAAACTACACGAGCTGCGGATGAAGTGGCTGGAGTTATCTTCAAATACAATGTCTTCTAGTGAAATTACGAACCGCAATTATTCACCAGGACAATGGAAGCAGGTTTTTCGGGAATTTATGCTGAAATTGCGTAGATGGACTGCTGAGGACGGTCTATGTTATCTGGTGTTGGGAGACTGGGTTGAGCGTAACAAACGTGTTAGTGGTTTGGAATTTACGCAAAAGTACGCAGACAGTATTGGTTGGAAAGTGACTGGAGGTGCTTCAGTTCAGCGTGAAATATATGATTCAGAGCTGCGTAAATCATTCGGAAAAACCGGGAAGTGGGAACACCTGATTTTGCTGCGGAAATGAGAAAAATTGTCAGCCCTCTGTTTCTGTTAAACCTTTGTCTGGATCGAGAATGAGTGTACGTATTTTGCCTGAATTACGTATTTTCAGTACCAAATTACCTTCAGCCACATCATCAAATCCATCTTCATCCATGAATGCACGGATGGTAATCAGACCTCTAAATTTTGAATCGTCAATACGCGGAGGATCAATCCCAACTAAAACTCGAGCAAAACCGTTTGCATCCAACATAAAACGTTTAGGCAGACGGATACGGTTGTAATCACTTTCAAAAATGACCAGGCCTTTGCGTTTGACAATCTTACTGCTGACACTGTTCTGAAGTTGAACACTGAATTGAAACTGTTTTGATTTTCCGTTCCTAAAATCGAACTCATATTCATCAGTTTTTAGATTCAGCAAATTAGGAATTGGAACTACTTTTTTTGACAAATCATCAGTTCTCCCAAACTCAGGCAACCACTGACCGGGATTTATAATTACGCGTGAAGAAAGATTACTGACTTCTACCTGGCCTTCTGTAAGGGAAACAGTGGCCTTGTTTTTATTTTCGGTGATTCTTACAGAAGTGCCTTTGACGCCGATCAGGGCAGTTGGAGTACGAATTTTGGTCCGTTGAAGACCTTTTTTGAAACGTCCGCGCAGAGAACCGTTGTTTAGTGTCAGCAGATATTTGAAAGTACGCCTGCTGGTGTTTTGTTCTTCAGATAAATCCAACATAAATTCTGAGTTTTGAAACAAACGAATGCGGGAGCCATCTCTGTACTCAACTGTTGCTTTTGATTTTCCGGATGTTCTGATTTTATTTCCGGCAAACAACAGCATTCCGTCTCTCCCTCGTCGGCCTTTTGGAGATTTTTCCGTTACAACTTCTACACCTCCCTCAATTTGTAAAAGAGTGGCAATGGCTGGTCTGCTGTCTTGAGCAGGAACCAATGTGGCAGTGAGGCTTAAGGCTGAAATAAATAATATGCTTTTGAAGAGAAAGAATATTCTCATAATATTTCTCTTTGATTCCAGTTTAATTAAAGCTGCAAAAAGGCGAGTAAAATTTATTTAATCATCTAAGTTACCTGACCTGTTGCCAGAACTTCTGCAATTTGAATCGAGTTGAGAGCCGCGCCTTTGTATAGTTGATCGGCAACCACCCAAAATGTAAGGCCTTTAGGATGAGAAAAGTCTTCACGTATACGCCCTACAAATGTCTCAAATGTTTCACTTGCATCCCACGGTGTTGGGTAACCTCCGTCAACTGGTTCATCCTTAACTATTATGCCCGGAGCTTTTTTTAGAATTTCACGTGCATCTTCCGGAGATAACTTTTGTTCTGTTTCGATCCAAACTGCTTCTGAATGCGCCCGCAGGACGGGGACTCTGACACAAGTTGCAGAAATACCTATATCCGGTGCATCCATAATCTTATGTGTTTCATTGACCATTTTCATTTCTTCCCTTGTGTACCCGTTTTCGAGAAAAACGTCTACATGAGGAAAAAGATTGAATGCTATTTGTGTAGGAAATGCCGTAACTTCCAAGGGCTTATCATTTAACCAGGCTTTAGTCTGGTTGAGCAATTCTCTCATGCCTTTTGAACCTGCTCCGGAAGTGGATTGATAGGTAGAAACCACCACTCGTTTAATAGTTGCGGCCTGGTGCAGAGGGTTGAGCGCAACCACCATTTGGATTGTGGAGCAATTTGGATTAGAAATTATGCCTTTGTGTTTGAACACCATTTGCGGGTTGATTTCTGGAACAACAAGCGGTACATCCGGATTTAATCGGAAAGCACTGCTGTTGTCAATCACCACTGTACCGGCATCAACTGCATGAGGTACAAATTCTTTGCTGCGCCCTTTTCCAGCAGAAAAAAACACCAAATCTACTCCTTGAAAAGATTTTGTCGTCAGTTCTTCAACAGTGATTTGTTCACCACAAAACTCAAGTTTCTTTCCAACGGAACGTTCGGAAGCAAGCAGTTTTAAATTGTTAATAGGAAATTTACGGAGTTCCAAAAGTTTAAGAAATTCCGTACCAACAGCACCGGTTGCACCGGCAATCGCAACATTTTTCAAATTTATTTTTTTGTGAAAGGAATATTAAAATATTTTGTTATTACTAATTGATAATGAGTGTCCACTGAATTCTGTATACATTAATAGTTACAGAATTAAGGGGCATCAGTTCAGAAGTTTTCAGGTTCCTGCTGACTTATAATGTTTTCGGCAAACTGAAACATAGCTGTCGTTTCCGCCGATCTGTATTTGCTCACCGGACTTTAACGGCTCTCCATTCTCATCAAGACGAAGTACCATGTTCGCTTTTTTACCACAGTGACAGATAGTCTTTATTTCCACCAGTTCGTCTGCCCACGCCAGTAAATGCAGACTTCCTTCAAAAAGCTCTCCCTTAAAATCAGTACGCAAACCATAGGCCAGTACAGGGATTCCAAGTTTATCAACAATATCTCCTAGTGCATAAACCTGGGTTTTTGTCAAAAATTGAGCTTCATCAAGCAAAATACAGCTCAAAGGAGTTTTTTTGTCAATTTTCTCTGTCAGAGCAAGTAAATCATCTTCTGACTCAAAACTGGCTGCATCCGACTCCAGTCCAATTCGTGAACGTACCCTGTCGGGGTTGTAACGATCATCAACTTTTGGCTTAAGTACCAGTGTGTTCATTCCACGCTCACGATAATTAAATGCTGACTGAAGGAGTGTCGTGGTTTTTCCTGCATTCATTGCAGAATAGTAAAAATACAGCTTGGCCATCTGTGTCAGTGAAAAAAATGATGGTCACAAAAAACACCATTCTTTTCTTTGGACGAATGGTAGAAAAATCTATGAGCTAAGTATAATTCTTCTGGAAAATCTAAAAGCAGCAATTTTAGCAACAAATAAGAAAATAATAAAGGCAGAAATTACATGAAAGCATTGTGGAAGGGGCAAGGCACGCTTGTTGCTCATATTTATTAAGACCCCGGAGAGTGGCTCCGCCACTTGAATCCTTTTACGAATTCATGAATTTAAATCCTGAGCCTAGCATGACCTGGGATTTGCTCCATATTCACTCCGGGGTGTAGCCTCAAAAGATACAGACTTCCCAAACAGATTTCAAGCAGGAATTATAAAAAAAAATATTTTTTTGAAATATTTTTTTGCTGACTTGAAGACTATTTTTTTTAGTTCATTCCATACCTCTGATTTTTTTATTTTTATTGCTTTTTTGGATTTTATTACAAAAAAAGTAAGAAACAAAAAAAAATAAATTTCATAATTATTTTCCCGGAAAACTTTTTTTTCTTTGTAAAAAATTTCACTTGAAGTTTTGTTAGCACTCTAGTATAGTGAGTGCTAAAAGGATTTTATTCGAAAAAATAAAGGTTATAATGGACACCCAAAAATTTACAGAAAAATCGCTGTCAGCCATGGAAAATGCACACAGCGACGCAGTACGTCGCAAAAACTCCGAGTTGTCCACAGTCCATCTTTTGAGTGCCTTAACTTTCCAGGAAAATGGTTTAGTTCCCAGGATATTCGAAAAAATGGAGCTCGATTCTGAAAAATTTACACATGCACTGGAATCATCTTTGAAGTCTTTACCGACTCTTAGCGGGAGTTCAGCAGGAAGAGTGGGCGCTAGCGGTGAAATGAATCAGGCCTTGGTGCGAGCCGAAGATGAAGCAAAAAAACTGCAGGACGAATATGTAAGTGTTGAGCATCTTTTGCTGGCATTGACCGAGGAGGGACGTAAGGGGCCTGCAGGAAAAATATTGGCTGAGAATGGAGTTACACGTGAACGTTTAATGGGTACAATTCAGGATGTACGTGGAGGACAGAGAGTGACAAGTCAGAATCCTGAGGAAACATACGAGGCACTTGAAAAATATGGGACAAATCTGAGTCAGCGTGCACGTGATGGAAAACTGGATCCTGTGATCGGTCGGGACGATGAAATTCGTAGAGTGATACAGGTACTTTCGCGTCGCACAAAAAACAATCCGGTTCTGATTGGAGAGCCGGGTGTAGGCAAAACTGCAATAGCCGAAGGTTTAGCACAGCGTATTGTTCGAAATGATGTGCCGGACAGTCTAAAAAATAAAAAGCTGGTTTCGCTTGATATGGGTGCCCTGATTGCCGGAGCGAAATATCGAGGTGAATTTGAAGAGCGTCTTAAAGCAGTCCTCAAGGAAGTTGTAGATTCAGACGGACAAATAGTGCTTTTCATTGATGAACTGCATACAGTTGTCGGTGCGGGAAAAACTGAAGGTTCTATGGACGCAGGAAATTTGCTTAAACCAATGCTGGCTCGCGGCGAACTGCATTGTATTGGTGCCACTACTCTGGATGAATACCGAAAACATATCGAAAAAGACCCTGCACTCGAGCGGCGTTTTCAGCAGGTTTTGGTGGATCAGCCCACAGTTGAGGATACGATTTCGATTTTACGGGGCTTAAAGGAACGTTACGAAATACATCATGGTGTTCGTATAAAAGATGCAGCTTTGATTGCCGCCGCAACGCTTTCTCACCGCTATATTTCGGACCGCTTTCTTCCGGATAAAGCCATCGATTTGATGGATGAAGCGGCAGCGCGTTTAAGAGTAGAAATAAATTCCATGCCTGCTGAAATGGATGAAATATCACGGCGAATACTGCAATTGCAAATCGAAAAAGAAGCACTGAAAAAAGAAAATGATACTGCTTCCAAAGAGAGGCTGAAAAAACTGTCTAAAGAGTTGGCAGAGTTGCAGCACAGCTTTGACAATTTGACTCTGCAATGGGAAAAAGAAAAATCTGCTTTACAGGATATGAGTGGATTGAAGCAGGAAATAGAAGAAGTGCGTCTGCAAATTGAACGTGCACGGCAGGACTATAATTTGGAAGAGGCAGCACGTTTGGAATATGGTGAACTTCCGGAACTGGAAAAAAGGCTGAAAACCACACAATCTGAAGAACAAAGCAGCAAGAATCAACTACTCAAGGAAGAAGTAGATGCAGAGGACATTGCCGAAATTGTAGGACACTGGACCGGAATTCCTGTGCAGAAACTGATTGAAGGAGAAGGCGAAAAATTGTTGCGTCTTCCGGAACAGCTGCATCAACGAGTGGTTGGACAGGATGAGGCGATTGATCTTGTTTCGGATGCAGTAATGCGGGCACGCTCCGGAATCAATGATCCAAACAAGCCGCTTGGAAGTTTTATATTTTTGGGTCCAACAGGTGTTGGTAAAACAGAATTGGCAAGGGCTTTGGCAGAAAATTTATTTGATGATGAGCAGAACATGATCCGCATTGACATGAGTGAATACATGGAAAAACATGCGGTTTCCCGTTTGATTGGCGCACCTCCCGGATACGTTGGCTTTGACGATGGTGGACAACTCACTGAAGCAGTACGAAGAAAACCTTACAGCGTTTTGTTGTTCGATGAAATTGAAAAGGCTCACTTTGATGTTTTTAATGTTTTGCTGCAAATTCTTGATGACGGAAGACTTACTGACTCACACGGACGTACCGTTGATTTCAAAAACACACTGGTAATCATGACTTCGAATATTGGCAGTCAAAAATTGATCAACCAAAATGAGGACGGAATTTCCGGATCATCTTTGCTGGCAGAACAAAAAAAATTGGTTCTACAGGAACTGCGGCAGCATTTTCGTCCGGAATTCTTAAACAGGGTTGATGATACAGTCGTCTTTCATCCGCTGCTTCAGGAACACATGAACGGTATAATAAAGATTCAGTTGGAAAGGCTGAAAAAGCGTTTAGAAGAGCGAAACATTTCACTGCAGTTGGAAGATAAAACTATCGATTACCTTGCAGAAGTCGGCTATGACCCGGTCTATGGTGCCAGACCGCTCAAACGTGCAATTCAGAAAGAACTTGGGACTGCCTTGGCAAGAGCAATTTTATCAGGAGAAATCCATGACGGACAGGAAGTCACAGCAAATGTTTCCAAAGCTAAAATATTTTTTGAAAATATTACTTCTGTCTCCAATGAGGAATAAGCCGTTAAATAGTTTTTTAATTTCGGTTCTCTAACTTAGTGAAAAGTGAGAAAAGCCGAGTCCGGGGCTGACCATGGCGGTAGCCCCTTCAACCACCTCCAGGTCTAGTGCTATGGATTGGAGGTATTTCTGTTAACACCTTGCTTATATAAGGAGGTATTATGTTACATTTAGCACGTTACTCATC
>Ga0208700_1000060_pt1 | contig 41151 bp, 43 predicted proteins | sample DeeseametaMP2016_FD_184179 | JGI IMG/M metagenome (GOLD analysis project Ga0208700, IMG submission 184179) | Marine microbial communities from the Deep Pacific Ocean - MP2016 (SPAdes) | ecosystem: Environmental > Aquatic > Marine > Oceanic | place: East of Hawaii, North Pacific Ocean | collected... | reverse complement strand
CAAGTTTCATTTAATTTTTGCCCGTGTTTTTGAAAATGAGGAACCGCAGGGTATTGCCGGATTTATCGTTTTGCAGGGAACAAAGGGATTGAAAGTCGGAACACGCGAACCGGCGATGGGTTTGCGAGGAATTCCGGAAACGCAAATCATTTGTGAAGATTTGGAAGTTCCGGAAGAAATGGCCTTGATTCCGCCGGAAGGTTTGCGGCGCGGATTTTCCGGGTTGATGAATGCTTACAACGGCCAGCGTGTTGGAGCTGGAACGGTAGCGCTGGGCATTGCCGCAGGTGCCTATGAACTGGCCTTGGACTATTCAAAGCAACGTGAACAATTCGGACGCCCGATTTGCGAATTTCAGGGATTGCAGTGGATGCTGGTCGATATGCACACGCAAATTGAAGCCGCACGTCTATTGCTTCACAAAGCTGCTAGCTCAGGTTCCGGTAGTTCTGGACAAGTCGCACCGGACGTTCCGGGTTTTCCGGACATGCTGGAAGCGGCGCAGGCCAAGATTTTTTCCTCTGAAATGGCGATCAAAGTCACCAATGACGCACTGCAAATATTTGGTTCTGCCGGATATTCCCGGAACATGCCACTGGAACGTATGGCGAGGGATGCACGCATGTTCACCATTGGAGGCGGCACAGCGCAGATTTTACGTACTGTAGTGGCTTCCGCATTACTGAATCGAAAACTCCCGCAAACACGGGACGGGCATTATAAATTGGCGGCAAAAGAGGCATAATTCGCAGGTATGTAATTCAGCAATGTCCGGCACGTTGTCAGGCTCTACAGCTTTTTGCAAAAAATAAATGTTGGTTATTGGCAAAATATATTTTTGGTTTTTGTGAGTTTTTTGCAAAATAAAATGAAAGGTTGTAATGGCAAATTCTGCTGAAATAATTGGGAAAAGACTGTATCACTCGGGATGTCGACGTGCGTTTGGGATTCCGGGCGGAGAGGTTTTGGTTTTGATGGAGGGCTTGAGAAAATCCGGAATTGATTTTGTTTTAACAAAGCACGAAAACTGTGCCGGGTTCATGGCGGAAGGCGGGTTTCATGCTGACGGTGCGCCAGGAATTCTGGTAGCGACTATTGGTCCGGGAGTTGCCAATGCTGTGAATGTAGTAGCAAATGCTTTTCAGGATCGGGTGCCGATGATTTTCCTCACCGGTTGCGTGGATGCTGATGAGGCCCTGACCTTCACTCATCAGGTTTTTGATCACGGTGAATTACTCAAATCGGTTACTAAGGCCAGTATAAAAGTCGTTGATGGCGCTGTAAATGTGTCAATTGACAAAGCGATCGCGATCGCGTTGGACGGTCAACCCGGACCGGTGCATGTCGATTTGCCGATTAGGCTGGCCTCGAAATCACAGCCGGCAAGCACTATGATTGTCCGAACATTTCCTTCACATACCGCACCAGCGGAAGGAACAGAATTGGAAACTGCCCGACAGTGGCTCCGTGAAGCGCAACGGCCTTTGATAATAGCCGGTGTAGATGTGTTGAATCAGAATGCGGTGTGTGTTGTGAAGGAATTCGTGCGGGACTTCGGGATTCCACTGATCACAACTTACAAAGCAAAAGGCGTGTTGCCGGAGGATGACCCGCTTGCTCTCGGCGGTGCCGGACTTTCGCCTTTGGCCGACCAATATTTGTTACCGCTGGTACGGGAAAGTGATTTAATTATTCTGGCAGGATACGATCCGATTGAAATGCGTTCAGGCTGGCGTGATCCCTGGGATGATGGCACGAGGGTGATCGAATTTTGCGCAGTACCGAACACGCATTATATGCACCAAGCCGATTTGAGTTTTGTCGGACACGTTGGTGAAGGTTTGAAAACCTTGAGAAAAGAAGCTTCTGCAAATCCGGTTTGGAAAAATGGAGAACCGGAAAAAGTCAGGAGAGATTTGAAATCGATCTTTTCCGGAACCGTAACGTCCGGTGCTGGTGAGGAATGGGGGCCGGGAGCGGTAGTTGATGTTGTGCGAAAAGCTTTACCACGAAATGGAGTTGCCACGGTGGACAGCGGAGCGCACAGGATTTTGCTGAGCCAGATGTGGGAATGTTACGAAGCTCGCAGCTTGCTGCAATCTTCTGGACTTTGTACGATGGGTTGCGCTGTACCGTTGGCCATGGGCTTTCGTTTGGCGGCTCAGTCCGGAATGTCCGGTGCGAATCGTCCCGCACCGGACGTTCCGGCGGTCGTGGCCTTTGTCGGAGATGCAGGTATGGAAATGGTTTTAGGTGAATTGGCGACTTTGCGGGATTTAAAATTGCCTGTTGTGATTGTGGTATTTATCGATGAATCACTGGCCCTGATTGAACTCAAACAGCGCAAATCAAAATTACAGAATCTCGGAGTCGATTTTGGTGCAACCGACTTTCCAGCTGTAGCCCGGGCTTTGGGTGGTATTGGACACTGGATTTCAAGTCGAAACGAACTACAGGTTGCACTGGATGGAGCTTTTGAACGTGAAACATTTACGTTACTGGCTTGTATAATTGGTGAAAAGGTTTACGATGGACGCTTCTAATTGGGGCTGTCAGACCACTGCGATCCTCATTTTTTGCTCAATTAGGTTCGCGGATTCTGTTTCGTAGTACAGTTTATGAAAGTCTGTGCTGCTCCCTCCTGTTTTTCTTAATGCAGTTGCATTTTGTTACCCGATGTCTCTTCTATATTCAAATTCCAAGCTCATTCATTTTACAGGAATCTGCGGAACCGGAATGGCTTCTCTCGCGGTGTTATTGAAACAGCGTGGTCATCATATATGCGGTTCTGATGAAAATGTTTATCCTCCCATGAGTGAATTTCTTTCACAAAATAACATAACCGTAAAGAGCGGATATGACGCAAAAAATTTGGAGCCTGTCCCTGATTTGGTTGTAATCGGAAATGCTCTAACGCGAGGTAATCCTGAGGTAGAGGCAATTCTGGAGAGTAAACTGCCGTATATTTCGATGGCGGAACTGCTGAAAGAGTATTTCATACGTGGAAAAACATCTCTTGTGGTCACTGGAACACACGGAAAAACAACTACAACGTCTTTATTGGCCTGGGTATTTGAGACTGCAGAGAAAAAGCCGGGCTTCATGATTGGAGGTATTGCAGAAAATTTTGGAGCCAGTTGTCTTGATGGAAGCGGTAACTGTTTTATCACTGAAGGTGATGAGTACGATACAGCATTTTTTGACAAGCGTTCAAAATTTTTACACTATCTGCCGGATCAGTTAATTCTGAATAATCTCGAATTTGATCATGCAGATATTTTTGATTCACTTGCAGATATTAAAAAGGCCTTCAGACTGCTGCTGCGTCTTATTCCACGGAAAGGTCTGATTGTTGCCAATGGAGATGATGAAAATGTAAAAAGTGTTTTGGAGTCGTCTTTTTCGCCGGTACTTAAATTTGGTTTAGGTAAATCTTGTGATATACAGGCAGTAAATCTGAAATCCAGTGAAGCAGGAATGTCTTTTGAGGTACTTGACAATCGTGCTGAAAGTTCTACCCAAAATCAGGAATTTGAACTAAATCTTTTTGGGACGTACAACGTCCTCAATGCATTGGGTGTGATTGTACTGGCACGGTATAACGGAATTGCAGACAAAACAATTCAGGCCGCTTTTGATTCATTCCAGAGTGTTCGCAGAAGGCAGGAATTACGTGGAGAAGTAAACGGAATTTCTGTTTATGATGACTTTGCACATCATCCGACAGCGATTCGTGAGACAGTGACTGCAATCAGGCAAAAACATCCAGGACGCCGCTTGATTACAGTTTTTGAGCCACGGAGCAATACCAGCGTACTTAAAATACACCAGGACGCCTTGATTGACTCTTTCAAGAAAGCCGACGAGGTGATTTTAACTACACCCCATCGTTTGGAACGGACTCCTGTAGAACAGCGGCTGGAAGTTTTGGAAGTTTTGAAATCCCTGATTAAAAACAAAATTCCTGCCTATGAATTTCCTCAAGTAGAGGGCATAATTGAACATCTAAAATCAAATTGCCGTTCAGGAGATGTTGTCTTAATTATGAGTAATGGAAAATTCGATAATATTCATCAACGTTTGCTGGAAGAACTTTAACAAATTGAAAAGGAAATAATGGCTATACGGGAACATTCTATTTACGATTGTATTATGAGGAATGCCCTGAATTTATCTGGAGAAACAGCTCTGGTTTCAGGCGATCTACGACTCACTTTTTCGGAAATTCCAATTCACATCAATTGTCTGGCACGTGGATTACTGAATACCGGTTTTGAGAAAGGAGACAGGATTGCTGTTATGTTAAACAACTGTGCCGAATATGCACTGCTTTTGGCTGCCTGTACTCGTGTCGGGGTAGTTGCAGTCTGTTTGAACACACGAACAAGTGCCGGAGAAATGCGCATGGTGCTTGAAAGTACAAAACCTAAAGCCCTGCTATTTCAAACGAGTTTCGAACAGCAGGCTGAAGAACTACGTGATTTGTTTCCACATCGTCAATTTTACTGTATTGATGAAGCTTCGATACTTTCTACATCCTTTGACCAACTGCTGGATGAAAACCCTGCACCCCTCACTGAGCCGCAACCCGGTGTGGACGAGGGCTGGTTGATTATTCCAACTGCGGCAGTGGATGGTGTACCTAAAGGTGCTTTGCTCAGTCAACGAAATGTTTTGGCCTCTGCGGCAGTGCATCTCCACCATTTTGGACGTGATTCCATCAAAGGTCATTTACTTGCGCTGCCAATCTTTCATGTGATGGGTCTGACTTCTGCCTGGGCGACATTCATCGGTGGTGGTAAAAATGTAGTGCTTAAACAATTTGATGATAAAGAAGCTGTGCGTTTAATTGACGCAGAACAACTGACATATTTTGGTTCGTTTCCGCCAATTTTGGAACGTGTACTTGACTCTGCAAAAGAAACAGGATCAGTTTTGAAAAGTTTACAGGTTGTATATGGTTTAGAAGGACCACAGAATATCAAACGCTTACAGGAAGAAACTAATACTGTTTTTTGGACGGGCTTTGGACAAGCGGAAACCACGGCTTTTGTGACTGCGTCTCCTGCTTCTGAACGTCTTGGTGCTTCCGGACAGTCGACTTTGATTAACTCCGTGGCAATTGTTAATGAGTTAGATGAACAGGTGCCAACAGGGGAAGAGGGTGAAATTATTGTGCGGGGAGAAAACATTTTTCTTGAATACTGGAATATGCCCGAAGCAACAGCATATGCCCAGCGAAACAGTTGGCATCACACCGGTGATATAGGACGCTTAGATGACGATGGATTCTTGTGGTATGTCAAAAGAAAGGCAGAAAAAGAGTTGATAAAAACCGGCGGAGAAAATGTTTATCCCGGTGAGGTTGAATCGGTTTTGCTGATACATGCTGAGATTAAAGATTGCTGTGTTATAGGAGTTCCTGATAAGACCTGGGGTGAAGCAGTGAAAGCAGTTTGTGTGCTTAAGAAAGGATCCAAGCTTTCCGAAAAAGAAGTAAGCGAATATGTAGGCGGACAAATTGCGGGTTTTAAGAAACCCAGAAAAGTAGAATTTGCGGAAAAACTCCCTCGCAAAAATGATGAGGTAGATCGTGAGGCAGTAAAAGCTAAGTGGGGAGAGTGATTTAAAAAATCACTCTGGAGTTACATATGCTGAAGTGATTCCGCCATCGACTACAAATTCTGTTCCGGTGGTGTATGACGACTCATCGGAAGCTAAAAATAAAGCTGCCTGTGCCATTTCTTTTGCTTCTCCAAAACGACCCATAGGAATATGCACCAGTCTTTTTTGTTTTTTAGCTTCAGTATCAAGAAACTTCATCAGCAGTTCCGTGCGTAAAGGTCCCGGACAAAGGGCATTGACCCGGATGTTTTCACGTGCGTGAATTACGGATAATTCACGAGTCAGGGCAATCACACCTCCTTTGCTGGCGGTGTAGGCTACCTGTGGAGTCGCTGCACCCATCAGTCCTACGAAAGAAGCGGTGTTGATGATCGATCCTCCACCGGCGCGCTGCATGGCGGCAATTCCGTATTTGCAGCCGAGAAACACTCCTTTAAGGTTAATTGCCATCGTTAAATCCCAAACTTCTTCCTCTGTAACAAGCGCATTGTCATCACGGCTGTCCATGATTCCGGCATTGTTGAACATCACATTCAGTTTGCCGAATTGATCTTCTGTGGCTTTAACCATATTTTCGCAGTCTGCTGCTTTGGAAATATCCGCATGTGTATAAATCGCTTCGCCTCCAGTAGCTTTAATTTCTGAAACTGTTTTTTCTCCTTCAGCGTCATTCACATCCACCGCCACAATTTTTGCACCTTCTTGAGCAAACAATAGTGCCGATTCTTTACCAATTCCACTTGATGCACCCGTGATGAGGGCAACTTTATTTTCTAATCGCATTTAAATTCTCCCGTAATTTATTTAAATTCTTTCAAAATATCGTTTTAATTCCCAATCCGTTACAGCGGACTCAAAAGCTTCCACCTCAGTACGGAAAAAATGCAGTAAATTTCAAAATTTATTGAACTGTTGAACACTGCTGTTTTACATTTGATTTTATCAATGATTAAAACCAGAATCAAATTGATTCTTAAGATGATGGTCTGACTAATTTTACATAAATAAGATTCAGCAGACACAATTTTTGTCTAGGTGGATGGTGGCTGAGAGTACTGGGTTTTTCTCATAGATATTAAGTCTAGGGAAATGTACTTTGTTTCTGTTCAATCTTGGGTCTTCTTGCATTTTTATCTTTTGCCTGTTTCTCCACAAATTTTAGAGTTGACTACAGAACCAATAGGTATAGAATTATAGTTGCAGGGAAAGCTGTTGAGATCGAACTTTTATCTGCTTCTAATATATTTTACATCGCCTTCCTGTTTTACCACTTTGTTTTCAAATAATTTTGTCCACTGCTCTTCTGTGAAGGAGGTAGTATGAAAAGTTGGAAAGTCTTATTGGCAATTGCTCTAGCAATATTTGCCATTTCCTGGTTTATTGTTTCTCCTGAAACAAAAACTTTTAGTGTACTGTCTCAGAGAGTGGATACCAGCAAATCTGCGGCAATTACTGATAAATGGGATGGTAAAGGTAAATTTATTGATATGATTTGGGAATGAAAAACGGTTCCGCCATACGGTTTCAGGTCAAGTATTATCACAGATGAATTCAGGAACCTGTTAATAACTGATAGTTTCTGGTTGAAAGTGCTTTAGCCTTTGCGCTTGATGACCCATGAAATATGAATCTTCCTAATTTTTTCCTCCTTATGTTAACCTGTAGCCTGATGCACAACGTTGAATTTATTTGCGTGGCGTGATATATTTTGCTAAGGTATCCATCCAAGACTAATCACCGCTAATCCTGATTTTCTTCCATGCCCGGTCCTGCATCCGTTGATCACAACTCCTATCCGGATTCTTATATTCGTGAAATACTAAGAAATGTACGCAGCATTGCAATGGTTGGAGCCAGCGCTACCTGGAATCGTCCAAGCAATTTTGCCATGAAATATTTACTTAAAAAAGGATTTAAGGTTATCCCGGTCAACCCTGGTGCAACTGTCAAGAAAATTTGTGGAGAAACGGTGTTTCCGGATTTATCTTCACTCCCCGGAACTGTGGACATGGTTGATATTTTTCGCCCGGCAGAAGATGCTCCAGAACTGGTAGAAGAGGCCATTAAAATTGGAGCAAAAGTTTTCTGGATGCAGTTGGAAATCCGTCATGCTGAAGCAGCAAAACGTGCTGAAGAAGCAGGACTACAGGTGGTGATGGATCGCTGTCCTAAAATTGAATATGCCCGCTTGACTGGTGAGCTGGGCTGGAACGGAATCAATACAGGTGTAATCAGTAATCGCAGGAAGAGGCTTTAATGAAACAACTGCATCCAGAATATGGTTTTAATACACTTGCAGTTCATTCTGGAACGGCTCCAGATCCAACGACAGGTGCGCGCTCTTTTCCAATTTATCAAACTACCGCCTATGTATTTGATGACGCAGACCATGCTGCATCACTGTTTAACTTGCAGGAACCAGGCTTTATTTATTCTCGTTTGACTAACCCAACTGTAGCAGCTTTAGAAGAAAAGCTGGCTACTCTGGAAGGCGGCCGCGGTGGAACAGTAACCTCTTCCGGACATGCTGCGGAAACTCTGGCTTTGTTTCCGTTGATGGCTCCAGGAATGGAGGTGATAGTGGCAGACAAATTGTACGGCGGAACGATCAATTTAATGGGAAAAAGTTACCGGAAATTTGGCTGGAATGCAGTTTTTGTTGACACCGATAATCCGGAAGCTTTCCGCAAGGCGGTTACTGAAAAAACTCGGGCAATTTTTATTGAAAACCTTGCCAATCCCGGTGGAGTTGTTGTTGACCTGGAAGCAATTGCTAAAGTTGCTGATGAAGCAGGAGTGCCTCTGGTTGTAGACAACACGATGGCGACTCCTTTTTTGTGTCAACCATTTGAATGGGGAGCGGATTTGGTAGTGCATTCCACAACAAAATTCCTGTCCGGACAGGGGAATGCGGTCGGAGGAGTGGTTATTGATTCAGGAAAATTCCCCTGGTTGGGAAATTCCAAATTTCCAAGTTTGAGTACGCCTTCACCGGAATATAACGGGCTCACATTTGCAGAAACTTTTGGAGACCTTGCATACACCATGTACAGTCACGCCATCAGTTTGCGTGATCTTGGCTGTACGCAATCTCCAATGAATGCCTGGATTACTCTCAACGGCATTGAAACCTTGCCTTTGCGCATGGAACGGCACTGTTCCAACGGTCTGGCTGTAGCAAAATTTCTTGAAAAACAGGCTAACGTAGAATGGGTTTCTCACGCTGGTCTCGAATCCAGTCCTTATTTTGAGCTTGGGAAAAAATATTTGCCTGAAGGTACAGGTTCTGTTTTTACTTTTGGTGTCAAGGGGGGTTATGAAAGCGGCTTAAAAATGCTGGAATCCGTTGAGTTGTTCAGTCATGTGGCCAACATTGGTGACACCCGCTCACTGATTCTCCATCCAGCCTCCACCACTCATCGACAACTCACAGAGGAACAGCGTATCGCAGCAGGTGCAGGACCGGAAGTGATTCGTCTTTCCATTGGAATTGAGTGCGTTGAAGATATCATTTCAGATTTGGATCAGGCTTTGAACTGCTTATGAAAAATCTGAAAACATGAGGCTTGTAAGTGCAGTTTAAGCAGGCCACAGATGATACAGGTAGCCAACATAAATTGCCAGGAAAAGGAATCCCTCCTTGCGGTCAAGAATGCGACCGGTCCAAACTGTAGGTAGCAGCAGGATTGTAACACCAAGCATTACATAAAGATCGACGGAAGAAATGCCTTTGCCGTCTAGTGGAGCAACGAGTCCGGCAATACCGAGGACAAACATGATGTTGAAAAGGTTAGAGCCGACTACGTTTCCAATGGCAAGGTCCGGGGTCTTCCGGAATGCGGCCATCAGGGCGGTGGCCAATTCCGGAGTTCCAGTTCCGATGGAGACAATGGTCAGTCCAATCAGGGCTTCGCTCAGTCCGAAAATTCTCGCAAGGTCTACCGCACCGGTTACTAGAAAATTAGCACCAAAACCTAATGTAACAATCCCCAATATTAAAAAACCGACGTCCCGCCACAAAGTTTTGCCGGAGTCTTCCGGTATTTCCATCCCCTCGATTTTATCCTCTTCCGGAGAAGTCCTTTTGACTGTCATGATGTTTCCGGTAACATAAAACACAATGCACAAGAGCAAAAACGCGCCTTCCATGCGGGAAATGTGAAAATCCTCAAGCAGGACAACTAGCATAAAAGTAGCTCCAGTCAGCAAAGGCACATCGGCTTTTACAATGTGCGAATCGACTTTCAAAGGAAGGATCAGGGAGGAGAGTCCGAGAATCAACGCAATGTTCAGGATATTCGAACCAATAACGTTTCCAAGTGCAATTCCTCCTTGATGACCTATTGCAGCCTGTACACTGACTAGTGCTTCCGGAACACTCGTTCCCAATGCAACGACGGTCAGGCCGACGATTAACGGGCTTAACCCTAAATGCAAGGCCAATGTAACTGCTCCCTGTACTAACCAATCTGCACCAAAAAAAAGCAGAACCAGTCCACCTGTGATATAGAGTGCAATCATTAGTAATTCAGGCATAACTTATCTCAAGCAAGTGGTCACGATTGTAATTTATAGGGTATTTCAGGAATGATCGGCTTCCAGCCGTTTTCCCATACTGACTACATGATCGTTGGTAAAACCAAGTTTTTGGTAGAAGGATGCTATCTTATTGTTTCCAGTACGAATCTGCAAATTGATTTTGGGACAACCCATTTCCCGCAGTCCGGTTTCCACAGAATTCATGATTTCCTGTCCGTACCCCTTTCCCTGAAAATCCGGATGGACCGCCAAATAATTTATCCACCCGCGGTGGCCCTCATAACCTCCCATCACGGTGGCAATTAAACTACTATCCAAAATACCGACCAAAAATAGTTTAGGCTGAACCTGAAGCTTTCTGGCAATGTCTTTATGAGGATTATTCCATGGAACTGTTAATTCGCACATTTTCCATAGTGCAACTAAAGCATCCTCATCTTCTGTTTGAAATGGGCGGATTAAGAGAGAACTTTCGGTCACTAGTCGTTGCGGATAAAGGTTGCGTTACTGGAGGATAGCAGATAAACGGGATACTTGATGCTTTCTAAAACATAGGCTGAAATTCCCTGGTCTGAAGTCCACCAGTTACTTTCAGTAAAAATTTCATTCTGTGCCGCAGACATTTCCAGGCGTATCTCTGTTCCTTCGAAAACAGTTTGAAATGCATGGTATGCACGACGTGTGTGAAAAGCATCAGTCACTAAAATCAGGTGGTTAAATCCCTCAATTTTGCTTAATTGTAGTAGATCGTATGCTTCATCAAATGTTGAAGTAGCACCTTTCTTTAGTGAAGGAACAGTTTTAATTTGAACGTTCATCTTTAATTCTTCAATCATGGCCTGCGCAATTTCTTCATTTGTTGAAAACAGATGAGCAAAACGAATATTTCTTTTCTTTTCATCGGTCAATAACAGGCGTGGGGCATAGCCTTGAGCAAAGAGTTTTAAGGCATGAGGTATTCGGGTGGCTTTCCCGCCGGAAAGAACGACAATTGCGTCGGCACCGGAAATTGCGTTATTTACAGTAAAAAACTCAGCGTATGATGTCAGGATTGACTTGTATTGTGAAATTGCGGTTGCAAGCAGTCCTATAGCAATAATAACGACGATCAGCCATTTTTTCATGTTTGTGAATCTCCACAGAAATAAAATCCATTTTCGGTCAAAATACCATCCATAGGTACATCATGCATTTCAGTGGGTACTGTTTCAAGTATTTGAAAATCAAAGGCCAATGCTAAACGAAAAGCGAGACTTTGATCCAGAAAACGATCATAGTAGCCTTTGCCGTAGCCAAGCCTTCCGCCCTGACGGTCAAAGGCAACTCCCGGAACTATTACTAGATCGAAGCTTTCCGGAGTCAAAGCTGTTCTTTGTTCTGGCGAAGGTTCTAAAACGCCTAAAGCACCGGGGCGTAAATCCTCGAAAGAATTCAGTTGAGAATGGAAGAGTTCAAGCGTATCCGGTAGAACACATGGTACACCTATTTGTTTCCCGGACTTCCAAGCAAGTTCAATAATTTGGCTGGTTTCCGGTTCATCTGCTTTAGAGAGAAAAATGTGGATTATGCATGCTTCCTTGAAAACATCCCACGTCCGCAGGGAATTCAGCATCTGGAGCTCATACTGTTTTTTTTTTGATGCTGACAATCCCCTGCGTTGTTTCAGCAGTGTTTTGCGTATTTCAGTTTTGTTCAAAAGCAACGCCCCTGTCATGCTCAGTAACAGCGAACTGCATCACCTTTCAGGATGGTGCCTCGAAAATTTGAAGGAACTTTTCCCCAGGAAAAATCCTCCTGCACGCGAAATAAAGTCAATTGCCCTATTCTATCAAACTCAATGCTGGAAATAATATTTCCGTTTGATCCCTTTTTTTTCTTGAGAACCCTGCGGAATATTTTGCACTCTTGTTCGACCGAGACTCTGTTGAGCCTTCCCAAATTAATGCGTACATAAGCTCTATTTGCACGTGACTCGATGATAAATCCACCTAAAGGGAATCGGCCACGAACAAGCCCCCCAAGTTCTTCCCAAAGATTATTTGACTCCGAAAAAACAAAAGTGAATTCGTGATTCATTTCGCTCCTTACAGGATCTTCAACCCGGTAAATCCTGAATCTGATATAGGTGCTCCAATCATTTGACGAAACCTTTTCTGGACTTGGTTGTACCCTCATTAAAACTATATAACGTACCCGCAGCCACTTGCCCAGTTCAATGGTTTGTTTTACCAGGTCGTCTTCAAAACTGCGTAATTTACTTTGTTTTAAAGAAGCACTTAGTTTTGCAAACTCACTCCGATTCAATGCACTCTTAACACGGACTTCGTCAATTATTTTGAGATCTCCATGCTCCTCCAGTACAGACTGCACAAAGCTCACACTCAGTGCCTTGTGGTAGCGGGAAAGATTCTCTGAAAATTGTGCCGGAACAAAAGCGATAAATGATTTTGATGTCAGGAGTTCTTCCGGAGTTGGAGGAATGGGAACATCCTCACCGTTATCTAAAGGGGCGTTCATGAGCATGATTGGCTTGGAACCACATCCACCGGTGAACAGCAAAAGTGCAAATCCAAGCCCAATTATCAAATATTTTCGACTGAAAATGTTGAACAGTCTTAACATCAAAATAACCTCTTAATAACGATATTGATCCGGCTTATAAGGACCTTCAATTGGGATATCTAAATATTTTGCTTGTTTCTCACTCAGACGGGTTAATTTCACTCCTAATTTGTCTAAATGGAATCGGGCGACTTTTTCATCAAGTAATTTTGGCAGTACATATACCTTATTCTCGTACTTGCTGCCATTTTCCCAAAGGTCAATTTGAGCCATTACCTGGTTTGTGAAACTATTTGACATAACGAAAGCAGGATGACCTGTTGCACAGCCTAAATTTACCAGACGTCCTTCTGCCAGTAAAATCATACGCTTCCCGTCCGGCCATACATATTGATCCACCTGAGGCTTGACGTTGATCTTTTTAAGTGAAGAATCATCGTTCAGTGAGGCAACATCGATTTCGATGTCAAAATGTCCTATATTACAGACAATTGCCTGATCTTTCATGGCATCCATGTGCTCACGGCAAATGATGTCAGCACAGCCTGTTGTGGTAACAAATATGTCTCCAACCGGTGCAGCATCTTCCATGGTGACAACCTGATAACCTTCCATTGAAGCTTGTAATGCACAAATCGGGTCAATTTCTGTCACTAGTACACGTGCACCTTGTCCACGTAACGATTGAGCAGAACCTTTGCCTACATCACCATAGCCGGCAACTACTGCAATTTTTCCCGCAATCATCACATCAGTAGCGCGCTTGATTCCGTCAATCAGTGATTCACGGCAACCGTATAAATTGTCAAATTTACTCTTGGTAACCGAGTCGTTCACATTGAATGCCGGAATTTTCAATAAGCCCTGCCTGTCCATTTGCTTTAACCGATGAACACCCGTTGTAGTTTCCTCAGAGACTCCATAGACTTCTTTCAGTAAATCAGGACGTTTTTCATGTACATAGCCGGTAAGATCACCTCCGTCATCCAGGAGTAAGTTTGGGCCTTGTCCTTCTGGCCATTCCAAAGTTTGTTCGAGACACCACCAATATTCTTCTTCGGTTTCACCTTTCCAGGCAAATACTGGAATGCCAGCCTCTGCCATTGCGGCTGCTGCTTCATCCTGAGTTGAAAAAATATTGCAGGATGACCATCGAACATCAGCACCCAAGTCAACCAGAGTTTCAATCAAAACTGCTGTTTCCACGGTCATGTGCAATGATCCCGTAATGCGGGCACCTGCCAAAGGCCTCTTACCTTTGTACTCTTCCCGAAGCATCATCAGGCCAGGCATCTCGTGCTCCGCCATTGAGATGCTCTTACGTCCGAGTTCCGCCAAATTAATGTCTGCAACCTTGAAATCCTGATTTGCAGTTCCAATCCCTTTGACTCCTTCTTGCATGTCGTTATACTCCATTTTCATTTTATCTCCTGAATAATTGTTTAAAATTAGTAATATTTAATCTCAAATCAAAGAAAGCACTTTTTAAGATTATTCTGAATTATATTTAATTCTGCACAGGAATGCAAGTTATATCATTATATGAACATGTGGTGATTTAATGTTTAAAGCAAATCTGAATTATGGATGATTTTTGCGAATCATAATTATTTAGGGTCTATTTTATATTTATAAGAAATAATGGAAAAAAACTCAGTTATCTGAAAATTCAGGTTTTTTTGACAAATAATATATTTAATAAAAATTTTGTATAAGATATTGATATAATTAAATAATAAATAATTAAATATATATTTAATCAAAAAATGTTACATAAAATCAATTATTTTAAAAAAAATGCTTGCATAGCTTTGTGATTTTGCATATAACTAATCAGACAATATCCAATGCAGTAATGATTTTAGGCTGCTGATCATTAAATAAGCAAATATTTTGCACATGGATGTGTAAAATTATAATGATTTAGGAATGGAAACCATCTGGAACTTATTGACTTGGAATGGGTATTATGATTAATACTTTTAACAAAGTAACATTAAGAAACCAGCAAAAAATTCCCAGGAAAATTAAACCTAGAAGAGCTTTACTTACATCAAAAAGGAGCATAAAGCAAGACAGGCCGGAAAAAAAACTGAGTGAATCATGGCTTAAAATAACTCATTTTAGTTTGCTTGCCGTAATTATTTTTGCAATCACTTTTTACCTGACCTCTTTTCTTCCTCTCTCTTCCATAAGTTCTCCTTCTCTCCCCTTAAAAACACTTCACGAACTCAATTTATTAGCGTCAAAAGTCAGCAGTTTGATGCAGGAAGAAACTGTCAGAACTGAAAAAATAGAGAAATTGCTGGCCAGAGAATATAAGGGAGTCACACGATTGAGTTTTATCAGGTCAGAAAATTTTAAATTAAACGCTACTGTTACAAAAAAAAATCCTGAATTTTTCGGTCAAATTGGGAATAAAGTCTCATTCCAGATACCTGTAGGAAAAGAGGGAACTCATGGAATACTTGTTATTTCTCAGGATATTTCTGCAGTTGGGGGGATCTTCTTTTGGATACGTTCGTTAATTAGCGGAAGTATCGTTATGCTTATTGTTGCTTTACTGGTATTTAAACAAACCCGTCGAATAACAGATCAGGTTGATGTTCTTTGTCGTCATTTTGTTAAATATAGACGCGAAAACGAATCCGGAGATTTATATCCTGCCGAAACTTCTGATGGTCGAACATTGATTGGACAGCGTATAGCAGTTCTTGAAGAACTTTGGACACGTTTCCAGTCCATGCAGGAAGAGCTGGCTCAAAATGTGGAAGAACTGGAAGACTCAAAACAGAAATTAGAACAAACTGTGACTGATCTGCAGGTGGCTAAACAGAAGGAGCGTCGGTTGGTTGAGCTTGGTAACACTGTGGCAGAATTTGGACATGACATTCGTAATGCAAATGGTTCCATTTCAAGTTTTGCCAATTTGCTCTTAAAAATGCTTGACAAGGATCGAATAAAGGCGATAGAGGTGGTTCAGGCATTGACCTATATTCGCAGGATAAAAAACTCTTCAAACAACGTGACAGGTTTGACAACAGATATTCTGGATTTTGCTGCAGGCAGAATGGAGATTCGTCCGGAAATATATCAATTAGATGAATTTCAGGAACAAATTGAATCACAACTTGGTTTTATAGATGAACTTCTTTTACATTATCGTGTTCCAGCAGGGCAGCCAGTCTTCCTTCTCAGGATTGACGGTCGTAAAATCATTCGTGTGATTGTGAATCTTGTAAAAAATGCGTGGGAAAAATTCCAGGATTTTCCGGAAACAAAAGATGATAAACCTGCTTTCATTGAGGTTCGTTTTATTCCACAAAATATGCGGGAACTAAAAATTCAAATTGTTGATAACGGCGGCCCAATTCCGGATTCGATTTTAACTAATCTTTTCCAATCGTATCAAACTGAAGGCAAGGAAATGGGAACTGGGCTTGGACTGTCAATATCCAAGCAACTTATTGAAGCTCATGGTGGAGGTATTCGAGGGTTCAATCTGCTGGACAATCGCGGGGTAGTGTTTGAGATTATTCTTCCTGACTGTGTTATTCCTGCACCATCACGTACGGTGCAGAAACAAAGTGATTCCATCTCCCTTAGTGCGTAATAATCCTGAATGCAGAATTATCCTATGTCAGGTACTGCAATCCACAGGATTCTCAATCCGGGTTAACCCACTTGACTGCTGCATCTGGCTGAATGCATGAATAGTTGAGGCTAGAAGTGGTATGCTGTTCCTCAAGAAGCATGAAGTCCAATTCGTACATGAACGACCGCACTGCCTGATCAACTGATTCTTCAAACTCTTTAGACTGAACTTTTTTCTGTAATTTTGTATCAATGTTTTGCATGTACATTTTGCAATCCTTCCAATCTTTGTCATAAAAAAGGCCGCACACTTTGTTCACCTACCTGATGCATCCGGTTTGCAAGCCAAACTTGTTGTCTCACATTCTACATCGGCAAAATCTAAAAAATCTTGAAGAAAAAACGGAAGAATTGTCAAATCTTTGACTTAACTTGATCTAAACAGATTATTCTTTAACTTTTATGAAAAGAGTTTTCAACCGGAATGTGATCAGTATCCCCATTTCTGTATTAAGCCTCTTCTGTGGCTTGAGTATAACGGTTGAGATTGTCATAATTATTTTCTGCTAATATCAGTTAACACTACAGACACGCGTTTTATCGTGTCATTCCGAACGAATGTGAAGGAACATATATGATATCAGTACATTATCAGATCTATCCATTCGGTCGAGATGACACGGTGTAGTCATTAAAATCAGTAACTTACTAAAATTCGCGACTCACGAGTCAGTTAATCAGGGGCCTAGAATTACATTATGATGAAATGGTTATGCATTGGGGCGGCACTTCTCACCTGGCCGCTTATTCCTTTTGGAGCATTTGTACGTTTGAAGAATGCAGGGCTTTCCTGTCCGGACTGGCCGCTTTGCTACGGACAATTTATTCCACCTCCGGGCTTTGAGATTGCTTTGGAAACGGGACATAGGTTTGTTGCAACTTTGTTGGGAATTTTGATAATTACAATCACTGTTAAAACATTTCAGCAACCTGCATATCGCCGCCATAGAAAACTTGCCGTAATCAGTTTGATTTTAGTTTGTATCCAGGGAATTTTGGGGGCACTGACTGTAACAATGGTGCTCTGGCCGCCGGTTGTTACAATGCACCTGCTGGGCGGAAATATTTTGTTTGGAATTTTGGTATTTTTCGCTAGAGTTACTTTTCTGGAGAATGTGGAATATCCTTCAGACAGTTCTTCTACTCATACTAAACCGGGAAAAGATAGAGAGTTAAAGAGACGCCACATAGTTTTGATGCTGGCTGTGCTTTTTATTATGATTATATCCGGAGGTTATAATAGCTCTACTTCATCAGGCTCTCACTGTGAAGCATTTCCGGGATGCCATGAAGGAAGTTCTTTATCTTTTGGAATGAGTGGTACTGACTTATCTGAGTGGACAGGAATCGAAGAGTACATTTTGCCTCCTGCACCATCAGATTATCAGGGACGTTTTCTTCCTGTAAATGAAAACGAATGGATACACATGCTGCACCGCTTGACAGCCATTATTGGTGGAGTAGTATTAATGATAATGGCCTGGGCCGGGCTGAAGAACAGATATGGACATAGTGCAATAGGACTGAGTATTGTTGCGCTAATTTTGCTGGAAATATGCGTGGGGATTCTTAATGCAGTATTCCGTGTACCTGCGCCAATATCTGCCACGCATACTGCAATTGCAGCCACCCTGACAGGACTGTTGTTTTTTGCAGCTGCAGAAGGCAATCATAATTTGGTGAAAGCATGAAAACTTTAATTGGAAATCGGAGTGCAGTAACATTAATATTAATTGCTTCTGCAGTGATTTTATTATTTTTGTTCTGGCTGATCTACTTTCATGAAACTCCAGTAGAGGGCAGCTCTCTTGATCTTACAATTCTACCTGCACTCAATGCATTGCTGAACTTAATGAGCGCCACATGTCTTATTTTTGGGTTTAAAGCTATTAGAAGAGGCAACCGGGTGCGTCATAAAAAAATGATGCTTAGTGCATTATTTTTTTCTTTTTTATTTTTAGTCAGCTACCTCACCTATCATGCCTTTCATGGGGACACGTTATTTCAGGGTGAAGGCTGGGTTCGTCCGCTGTATTTCTTTATTTTGATTTCGCACATTATTCTTTCTGTGGTAGTTTTGCCGCTGGTTCTAACCACAGTTTTCTTTGCGGCAACGGGTAATTTCACCATGCATCCCAAAATTGCCCGGATTACACTGCCGCTCTGGATGTATATCTCAGTTACAGGTGTACTGGTTTACCTGATGCTGTACCATTTATGATGTAAGCGGGGGAAAATTAGGAGAAACGTTCTTATGAATTATGAACGTTATTAATGTCTCAAATCACATGGAGTTTTGTTGTGACTCCTTGTAGGCATATTGAAATGCCGGGCTGGGGGAAAGTTGATTTAAGGGAGTCCAGTTCTCGCTGATGATCTTTAGGCCATCTGCCTCTTTGACAAGAAAGAGGTGTTTTAAACCAACATCGTTGATTGAAGAAGATGTATATGTCTGTACAAAGCGAACGTGGTAAATATTCTTACTCATAAGAACTGAAAGATCATTTAAAAGAATACGGCGTCTTTTGTTTTGGTTACTGACACTTTTTTTGTGTGCCTGCCAACTGTTAAAATTCCATTTCTCTGTGAGAAAATTTGAGGAATAAAAAGACAGGTAATTATCTACATCATTTGATTCCCAGGCTCTCTTCCACGACTCAATAGTACCCATCAAGAATTGTTGCTCTTGAGCAATTACTGCACTGGGTGAAAAAGTTACCTTTTCTTCAATAATTACCGGAGTAGCTCCCAATTCAACAGAACGGGTTAATTCCAGAAAGTTATAATTACTTATAGAAATACAACCTCGGGTTGGTATAGGATCACCTTTTACTGTCCCGTGAATCCAGATGCCGTCCCCGTTTTTCCGTTCGATTACCTGATCAAAATAGTTTGGATAACTGACCTCAAAAGCACCGGTTCCGTACACATTGGCCCCATTGCCGTAGTACTGAGCCAATTCCCATCCAGCCCAAGCCTGATTAAGCCAATATATGCCAATGGGAGTTTTGAGATCTCCTTCACGGAACTTGTCTCCATTTACTTTGCCGGTTGTACAGGGGAAAACACGGTGCATTTTCCAGGATTCCTGAAACTTATAGACCATCAAGCGACATGCAGATTTGTCTATAACTAAAACGGTTGACCCAGGATAATCACTAAAAATCAGACCATCCGGTCTCAGTTCATTTGCATGAACAAAGACTGAACACCACAGGAAAACCACCCAAAAAAAGAAAGTTTTTTTCACGTGAAGAATAAATTATTGTGCTGCAAGAATTTGATTAATAATCAGGTTTTTCTATGTTTACTATACAGCCAATAACCAATTGTGAAGAGCATTACAACAGGAAGCAAAGTCAGGAAAATAGTCGTAAAGTAAAATGCTTCCAATGTTTCTTCACTGGAAGAGAAACAGACTGCACAGGCATTTGCTATTTCCGGTGCAAAGAGGAGGCCTAACAGGAATGGGAAAAGGAGAAAATGTTGCAGATGCATTTTCAAATTATTCTTCTAGAGGTGTGTACTCAAACTTGCTGTTAGCATCAGGTCAGATAAACCAGCACATACAAAACAGGCCAGACACAAACGACAAAATACCACAGGAGTTGTAAAGGAAGTAGTCCTTCTGCAGTTATAGGATTATTAGAAGCCCCCAATCGGTTCCAGGCATGGATGAGCACAGCCAAAACTCCGACCACGTGAAATCCGTGTGCGCCTATTATTAAATAGAACAAACCACCGTACACACTGGACGAGACTGTCATCCCGAAATTAAGCAATTGCACCCACTCATAACCTTGAGCCACCAAAAAGAAAGTGCCTAATAAAAGGGATATTCCCAGCAATCTGCGTCCTTCCTGAAATTTTTGTTTTTGCAGCAGGTTGCGTGAAAATCCCATCGTTAACCCACTCAACAAAAGAACTAAAGTATTGAATGCAGTAGTTTCAACCGGTAATCTGGGCTGTCCCCATGGAGGCCACTCTTCAATGCCGGAACGTATCACCATGTATGCACTGATGAGACCTGCAAAAAACATGGCTTCGGTAACCATAAAAATAAGCATTCCAATCACACCACTTGACACAGGCGGCTTAGCCCGCTTTGGACGATTGGTCAAAGAAACTTCTGAGGCGGCAAATAAAACAGACTGGCTGGAGGGGTTTGTCACAAGCGCTGCTCTACACAAGATTTGTCTGCAATGCAGTCTATCCACTGATCTCCATCTGTCATCATGATATCCGGTGCAACACCAAAAAAGAAAACACCTAGCAGGCAGAGGGCCAGAATCAGTAAAAACGAAATGATTTGTTTTTCAAACTTCAGATGCATAAAATTAGCTGCAACAAGGAATGCCTTAATGACTGCAATTCCAAAGGCGGTTATGATTGTCAGCGCAGGAATTTCCAACATTGGCCCTGCCACGCTGATCAGCAGTAAAACAACAAGCCAAAACCATATTTTAACATAGTTGGGATGTGCGTAAGCTTCACTCATAGTTTGATCTGTAAAGATGTGTTAATAATATTAGAAATTTGCAATATACAAGAGAGGAAACAAGAAGATCCAGATAAGATCTACAAAGTGCCAGTAAATTCCTATCAGTTCCACACGCTGATAATTGTACCCTTTGCGGATATCAAATGAAATGAGTGCCATGATAACCATTCCGCCAATAACATGCAGGGCATGTAATCCGGTCATAGTATAATAAAATGACCAGAATAAATTTTCCGTAATTGTATGACCATGCAGAATTTTGCCGGTGTATTCATAAGTTTTAATCCCTAAAAATACCAGACCTGCACCAATTGTGTACCAGATGTAGGTGAATGATTTATTTTGATCTCCTTTTTCGATTGCAGCATGTGCCAGTACTATACTCAAACTGGAAGTAAGAAGTACAAATGTATTTACAGCTCCTGCAGTCACACTCGTCAGGGAAGCATCTTCAAACCCGGGAGTTCCATTTAGTTTAAAGAGGATAAAGCAGGCAATTAATCCACCAAAAATAAAAATTTCTGAAGCCAGCAACCACCATGTTCCTAAGCGCCCGGTTGGCACGCCTGTAGCACTGCGGTGTGTTGCAATAGGACCATGCATCGACATTTTATATATCTTTTTTGTAGTTAATAATTAAACGTAAGAAGTTAGATCTTCCGTTTTAATGAAATAAATCAGTTCTATTCCGGTGCTACATTTTGCGGCCAGAAATCCTCTTCCCGCCCTGGTGTACTATATTCATATGCTCCCCTATATACAGTAGGAAGTTTTTTGAAATTGCCGTGCGGTGGCGGGGAAGAAGTAGACCATTCCAGGGTGTTTGCTCTCCAAGGATTGTCTGGTGCCTTTTCACCTTTGAACATGCTGACGAAAAAGTTGTAAACGAAAACCAGCTGAAATAACAGCATGACTACCAAACTGACTGTTGCAAAAATCCGAATATTCTGTAATTCCTGTGTCGCTAAGTCTGGAAAATGCTGGTAATTGTATATGCGCCGGTGCTGGCCTGCCAATCCAAGGAAGAATAGAGGCAGGAAAATACAGTTGAAAGGAATAAATGTACCCCAGAAATGAATTTTCCCCAGAGTTTCATTCATCATGCGTCCAAACATTTTCGGAAACCAAAAGGTTAATGCCGCAAACATTCCAATAATAGTGATAGGGAAGAAAGTATAATGGAAGTGGGCCAGTACAAAATATGAATCATGGAAATATACATCCAGGGCACTTGCTCCCAAATAAATTCCGGTTACACCGCCAATCAGGAAGGCCGCCAAAAAACTCAAGGCCCAGAGCATAGGAGTTTTCAATTCAATCGAACCACCATAGAGGGTGGCAATATAGCTGAACATCATTTCCGCAAGCGGAATTGAAATCAAGACGGTTGTCACGACGAAAATATTAGCCATTCGTGGATCAATGCCTGCTATAAACTGGTGATGCGCCCAAACGACAAAGGATAGACCACCGGTCGCGAATGCCGTGTACAATACTGTTTTATATCCGAACAACTTTTTTCTGGAGAAAACTGTGATAATATCCGCCACTATACCCAAGGTCGGCAGCAGTACAACATATACTTCAGGATGCCCGAAAAACCAGAAAAGATGTTCCCAAAGGAGTGGGTCTCCGCCTCCTGAAGGCAGGAAAAAAGTTGTACCAATTCTCTGATCCATAAAAAGCATTACCGCTCCTGCGATAAGAGGCCCAACTGACGCCATGAACAAAATAACTGCTATTACTATGAACCAGACTGCAATTGGAATGTCCATCATTTTCATTCCCGGAGCACGAGCGTTCATCGCAGTAGTGACAAAATTGATGCCTCCTAATAAAAAGGAAATAAACTCCAAAGCCACGGCAAGCACCCACAAAGAAGAACCCCAGTCTGTGAGATTGTATTCGGCGACAGACGAAAGCGGGGGATAGGCAGTCCATGCACCACCGAATCCCCCCCCTTTTACGAAGAAAGAGAGAATCAAAACAAGAGCGCTGACCAGGAAAATTTGATATGACAAACGGTTTATACGGGGGAAAACCATATCATCACAACCTATCATCAGTGGAATTAGATAGTTACCGAAGCCTGCAATAAGTACTGGCATTGCCACCCAGAAAATCATGATGGTTCCGTGATTTGTAACCAGCATGTTATATTCACCAGGTCCGACAAGTCCATATCCTGGAACCAGTTCTCCTGGAAAAGCAAGCTGCATCCGGAAAGCATAGGCAAAATATCCACCTATAATAGCCATGATCATACCGGTAAAGATGTACTGCATGGCAATGATCTTATGATCTAAAGGCAGAATATATTTGTGTAAAAAATTCAGATCTTCATGATGTTCCGCATGGATGCCTGTTTCGACTGCGGCAGCTGCTTGGCTCATTGTGTCCTTTACTAAAATAAACTAAAATATACTTGCTAACAGCACAGCGAAGGAATTATGACCTTCAGTATGCGAGGTATTAGATGGTAAGGGCGTTTTTGTTCCCATTCGTTTCTGATAGTGACTTTCATATGTACCGTTCTTTATCTGTACAATGGTTTCGTCGTAGCTTTCCTTCGTATGTACTGTGATTGCACCACCCATAATTCCATGGCCATATCCACACATTTCAGCGCATTGTATATCAAAAGAACCGGTATTTGTCGGCTTAAACCAGCCTTTGATTGTTCTTCCAGGCAATGCATCCTGTCTCAAACGAAAAACCGGAACTGAAAAATTATGAATCACGTCCCGTGCCTGTAATTCAAAGTGATATGTTTCATCCACTTTTACATGCAGATCATTAACTGTAGTAATATCATCAGCAGTATCCAAGACCCCATCCGGGCCTGCATCAACAAAGGACCAGCTCCATTGTTGCCCGATGACTCTGATAAGGTTGTCTTTAGGAGGAAGAGTCTGTTTTATGTTTACCCAAACTATGATATTAGCGGCAATTATGACCACATCCATAGCTATCACTGCATAGTGAGGATAATGCGTCCATTTTGTTTCACTGTGCTTCTCGCCGGTTATGTACTTGGCCTTTACACCGTCTTTCCTGCGAAATTTGAGTGTGAAATAAACAAGTGCGCCAAATACAAGAATAAACCAAAATCCAATGATCAAAGTAATCACAAGAAAGAGGTTGTCTATATCCCCTGAAAATGAGGACGCGCTGAGTATAAAATATTCAATCATCTAAGTTTTCTCTAAAACATCGTTAACCGCTTTTCAGCAAAAAAACTCATAGAATTAGTTCAGCAATTTTAAAGGTTATCAGGAATTAAACGCAAAAATGTAGGCAGCCAGCATAAACAATACACATCCACTGAAAATCAAATAAAATACCCTTGGTGCCCATGCATCCGAATCATTTTTCTCCATAAATCCTCCTTAACAAATTAATAAATAATCCTATCCAGAATAATAATACTGTTCAAGACCGGCAAGTAAATAATGGACGCAAGAAAAACTTTACGTGCATTCTCATTACTGCTTTTCCGAAAAAATAAAGAAATTACTGCTAAAAATCCCAGCCCCAGTATAACTGCACTTACCAGATAAACAAGACTTAACTGGCCGATAATAAATATAGCAATGCTGGAAATAAAAAGCAAACCGCCGTAGAACAGCATTTGAACACTGGTTTTTTTACCTGTTGGATCCTCAAGTGAAAGCATTTTGAAACCGCCCCTGCGGTAGTCATCACGATACATCCAGGCAATTGCAAAAAAATGTGGAAGCTGCCAAAAATAAAGCAGGGCAAAAATTGGCAGGACTTCCCAGTCCAACGTACCTCTAGCCGCCGTCCAGCCCATCACCGGAGGTAATGCGCCAGTTATTCCTCCAAACCAGGTGTTACTGACTGATTTCTGTTTTAGAGGTGTATAGATCAGAATGTAAGAAAAGAGGGTCAGCAATCCAAGAGCAGCAGTAAGTATGTTTAGACTAAGCCATAATGTAGTGAAACCCGCGACCGAAATAATAATGCCAAAAGCCAAAGCTTCATTCCCACTTAGTTTTCCCGTCGGTAAAGGACGATTCTTTGTCCTTCTCATCTTCGAGTCAGGAATTTGTTCCTGCCATTGATTAAGTGTATTTGCACCTGCGCCAATCATAGCAGTACCTAACAGAAGATATAGCAGCGGCAAGACACCAGCTGAACTGTCCACTGGAAGAATATAACCCAGTACTGTGCTGAACAATACGCTGGATAGTAACCTCGGTTTTGTTAAGGTAATATAACCTCTGATCTTGCTGAAATTGAGAGAGGGATAAACGTTGGCTACAATAGTTTTTTCATTCATTTTTTTGCAGAATCATTCGTTTAATGGCTGTGATAATACTTAAAAAACTAACACATCAATTAATTGTTGACAAGTAAAAATAAAAAACTTGGAAAGTATTTTAGACTGATTTGGAGTTTAAAACATGAAAAAGACTTGACGAGCCTTGTATCAACTTATATAATTTTCAGTCTTTAAGAAACAAATTCCATTACAGCAAAGCTCAGGAAGATGAATGTCGTCCTGCAGGGTTAGCTTCCACATTCGATAGTTGCAAGGAGAAAAAAAATGAAAGTTCGCAGCGGGTTGATTCAAATGGCCCTCAAAGGGGATACATCCATGGCTCCAGGAGAAATTACCAAAATAATGATTGAAGCACATATCCCTTATATTGAGGAGGCAGGAGAAAAAGGGGTTCAGGTGCTCTGCATGCAGGAGGTCTTTACACAACCATATTTTTGTCCCAGCCAGGATACAAAATGGTATGCAGCTGTTGAAAAAATACCAGAAGGACCAACTACGAAACTTATGCAGGAATATGCAAAAAAGTACAACATGGTGATTGTCGTTCCCATCTATGAAGAGGAAATGACAGGTGTGTATTATAACACTGCAGCAGTAATAGATGCAGACGGCAAATATCTTGGTAAGTACCGCAAATCACATATTCCACAGGTTGCAGGTTTTTATGAGAAATTTTTCTTCAAACCTGGAAATTTAGGCTATCCTGTTTTTGAAACTGCTTACTGTAAACTTGGAGTGTATATTTGTTACGACAGGCATTTCCCGGAAGGTTGGCGGGCTCTGGCTTTGAACGGTGCAGAGTATATTGTTAATCCTTCCGCCACGGTTGCAGGACTATCTCAATATTTATGGGAACTGGAACAACCGGCCTCAGCTGCAGCTAATGGCTGCTACATTGGTGCTATCAATCGAATTGGTACCGAAGAACCCTGGAATATTGGTACGTTTTATGGCTCAAGCTACATAGTAAATCCACGAGGTAAAATTGAAGCACAGTTGGATGATAAGACTGATGGTTTGCTGATTCATGACATGGATATGGATGCAGTCAGAGAAATACGCAACCTCTGGCAATTCTTCCGTGACCGTCGTCCGGAGCTTTATGGAGATTTAACTGTACTGCAATAATTGTTTCAACTGGTGGTGTTATTTGTTCAAAGATTACCGCCGAAAAAGCTGAAAAAAACCATGACCACTATCGACGTTCAGGCCGGACGCTTATCGCAGGAACAGCTTTCCGAAAATTTTTCCGATTCTCATCCACCTTTGAATTCAGGGAATGCGATTGTTGAGGCAAACCGCTGTTATTTTTGTTATGACGCACCATGTATTGATGCGTGTCCCACCGCTATCGACATACCAAATTTTATCCGCAAAATTTCTACCGGCAACCTTAAAGGATCTGCAAAAGACATTCTTTCACAAAACATTATGGGCGGAATGTGTGCCCGTGTTTGTCCGACAGAAATTCTGTGTCAAGGGGCATGTGTCCGGGAAGCACATGAGCACCAACCGGTACGGATAGGAGAATTGCAGCGCTATGCGACCGATTGGTTTTTTGAAACAGGGGAAACATTTTTTGAAAGAGGGGAACCGACCGGCAAACGAATCGCGGTTGTCGGCGGTGGTCCGGCGGGACTATCCTGTGCACATCGTCTTGCTGTGTTAGGTCATGAAACTGTGGTCTTTGAGGTTCGCGAAAAATTAAGCGGCCTTAATGAATATGGAATTGCAGCCTATAAAACTGTCAACGACTTTGCGCAGCGTGAAGTTGATTTTATTTTGCAGATCGGAGGTATTGAAACCAGAACTAATCAAAAGTTAGGTCAAGAAGTAATTCTCGATGATCTTAGAAAAGAATACGATGCGGTTTTTTTGAGTATTGGTTTGGGAGATGTAAATTCACTTGGATTGGAAGGTGAAGAACCCAAAGGTGTTTACGATGCAGTGGAAACTATTTCTGAGTTGCGACAATCTGTAAACTTGAGAGAACTGTCAGTAGGAAGGCGAATTGTTGTTATCGGCGGCGGTAATACGGCCATTGACATCTCGGTTCAGTCAAAAAAACTCGGTGCTGAAGATGTCACCCTGACCTATCGGCGCGGTCCGGAACAAATGAGTGCCACCTGGAAAGAACAGGAATTCGCGCAAACCAACGGGGTCCGAGTCAAACATTGGGTTGCTCCAAAAAGTTTGCAGTCAGAAAATGGTCATGTTTCCGGAATTGAATTTGAGTGCACGGAACTGAATTCGGAAGGTAAACTAAGAGGAACTGGAGAATTACGTTACATGGAAGCTGATGTTGTATTTAAGGCTATAGGACAGTTATTGGAAGACTCTGTTTTTTCAAGCTCCGAAATACCGGCAATTGAAGGAGGAAAAATTGCGGTTAACTCTGAATTTGAAACATCTCTTCCAGGCGTCTGGGCCGGAGGAGATTGTGTGAATTCCGGAGATGATTTGACTGTACAAGCCGTGGAAGATGGCAAACAAGCGGCAAATTCTATTCATCGAAAATTGAAAGAATAAATCTAAAATTAAAAATCAGAAAATTATCATGGCTAATTTAAGTTGCAATGTGGCAGGAATCAGGACTCCCAATCCATTTTGGGTAGCCTCGGCTCCACCCACAGACAAATTGTACAATGTTGAACGTGCTTTCCGTGCGGGATGGGGTGGAGTGGTTTGGAAAACTTTGGGAATTGATCCTCCCATCGTTAATGTCAGTTCACGTTATGGTGCAGTGCACTATAACGGACAACGCATGATGGGATTTAACAACGTTGAATTGATTACCGATCGTCCTCTTGAAGATAATCTTCAGGACATCAAGCAAGTCAAAAAAGACTGGCCTGATCGAGCGGTTGTTGTTTCACTGATGGTACCATGCACTGAAAAAGACTGGCAGTTCATCATTAATAAAATAGAGGACACCGGATGTGACGGAGTGGAACTGAATTTTGGATGCCCACACGGAATGTCTGAACGGGGAATGGGTTCTGCTGTCGGCCAGGTTCCGGAGTACATTGAAATGGTCACCCGCTGGGTTAAGGAGTGTACAGACTTACCATGCCTGGTCAAGCTGACACCGAATGTGGCGGATATCTGCCATGCGGCAAACGCGGCAAAAGCCGGAGGAGGTGATGGAGTAGCTTTAATCAACACTGTCAATTCTATTGTTTCCGTTGATCTGGATTTGATGGCTCCCGAACCGACTATTGACGGAAAAGGCTCTCACGGCGGATATTGCGGACCGGCAGTCAAACCGATAGCTTTGCACATGGTGACAGAAATTGCCAAAGCTCCGGAAACGAAAAATTTACCAATCTCAGCCATCGGAGGAATATCAAACTGGCGTGATGCCGCCGAATTTATCGCAATGGGAGCTGCCGGTGTGCAGGTTTGTACTGCAGTCATGCACTATGGTTTTAAAATAGTGGATGACATGATTGACGGACTGAATAACTGGATGGACGAAAAGGGCTATGCGACGTTGGAGGATTTCAGGGGCATTGCTGTTCCAAATGTGACTGAGTGGCAATTTCTGAACCTGAAATACGACATCAAAGCCCGCATTGACGAATCGACTTGCATCCATTGTGGATTATGTCATATTTCATGTGAGGATGCTGCGCACCAGGCCATTCGTATAATAAAAGCAAATGGTGATCGACGATTTGAGGTCATTGACGAAGAATGTGTTGGATGCAATCTCTGCATGTTTGCCTGTCCTGTACCGGACTGCATCACCATGGAACGAGTTGATTCAGGAACTGAATATCAGAACTGGACAACCCATCCGAATAATCCGATGAGGGTGGAAGAGAATTAAATCTGTAGAATATGAAAAACTAAATATAAGGAGAAAATATGTCAGTAATAATTAAAGGCGGAACAGTTGTCAACGCGGATCAATCATTCCGTGCGGATGTTTATTGTGATGACGGTATTATTCAGGCGGTAGGTCCGGATATGGATGCTCCTTTGGGAGTGGATGTTGTGGATGCCGGAGGATGCTATGTCATGCCCGGCGGCATTGACCCGCATACCCACATGCAACTCCCGTTCATGGGAACAGTTGCTTCAGAAGACTTCTTTTCAGGAACAACAGCAGGCGCGGTTGGCGGAACCACAATGATTATTGATTTTGTGATTCCGGGACCACAGGAAGATGTTTTGGAAACATATCACAAGTGGCGCGGATGGGCTGAAAAATCCGCTACCGATTACAGTTTTCATGTGGCAATCACATGGTGGGACGATTCAGTGCCCGATGCAATGGGAACACTGTGCCGTGACTATGGAGTCAATAGTTTCAAACACTTTATGGCCTACAAAGGCGCAATCATGGCAGATGATGAAATACTGGTAAACAGTTTTTCCCGTGCACGAGAACTGGGCGCACTTTGTACTGTCCACGCGGAAAGTGGTGAGTTGGTAGATCATTTCCAGACGAAGATTTTTGAGAGCGGTATCACCGGGCCGGAAGGACATCCGCAGTCAAGGCCGCCGCAAGTAGAAGGAGAGGCGGCAAATCGTGCAATTCGTTTTGCGCAAATGATCGATGTGCCTTTGTATGTGGTTCATAACTCATGCGCACATTCACTCAACGAAATTGCCCGTGCCCGGCGTGAAGGTCAGCGTGTATTTGGAGAAGTATTGGCTGGACATCTGCTGGTTGATGACAGTGTTTACCGTAATCCTGATTTTGAATTTGCCGCAGCCCACGTGATGAGTCCTCCATTCCGACCAAAAGCCAATAAAGAAGCTCTTTGGCGCGGTTTGCAGTCCGGAGATTTGCAGACAACAGCTACCGATCATTGCTGTTTTTGTGCGGACCAGAAAGCAATGGGAAAAGATGACTTCCGGAAAATTCCAAATGGAACCGGAGGTATTGAAGATCGAATGCATGTGCTCTGGACACATGGTGTCAATACCGGACGTTTAACAATGAGTGAATTTGTTGCAGTAACTTCCACAAACTCTGCAAAAATATTCAACATATATCCGCGAAAAGGAATGATTGCAGCAGGTAGTGATGCGGATTTGGCAATATTTGATCCTCAGGCCACACACACAATTTCCGTAAAAACGCATCATCAAAATGTGGATTTCAATATTTTTGAGGGAATGGAATTGACAGGGATCAACGTGGCAACTGTCAGTCAGGGAAAAGTGGTTTACAAAGACGGTGATGTCCGCACGGAAAGTGGTGTAGGCCGTTATGTGGATCGTCCATGTTTTGCCCCATATTATGCTGCAGTTGAAAAACGGAGCTCTGCTACTGCTCCAACTTCCGTGGATCGTTCATCGTAATGAAAGAAAGTGTCCGGGTTGTAGATGCTCGTAAAGTTGACTTGGTTTTCCAGACTTCAGACGGCCCGGTCCACGCTCTTTCTGAAATTGATTTGGAAATTAATAAGGGCGATTTTATTTCACTGATTGGGCCTTCCGGTTGTGGAAAAACGACGCTGTTACGTTTGATTGCAGACCTGGAAAAACCTACCGGAGGCGACATCCAGGTGAATGAGATGACTCCGGAAGAGGCCCGCTTGCAGCGTGCATACGGTTATGTTTTTCAGGCACCTGCTCTTTACCCGTGGCGCACTGTTGAAGGCAACCTTAAACTGCCTTTGGAAATAATGGGCATCGACAAAACGGAACAGGCCCGACGTTCCAAAGAAGTTTTGGAAATGGTCGATCTTTCCGGTTTTGAAAAAAAGTTCCCCTGGCAGCTTTCCGGAGGCATGCAGCAACGCGTTTCTATCGCCCGTGCCCTTACATTTAATCCAGATTTATTGTTGATGGATGAACCGTTTGGTGCACTGGATGAAATTGTCCGTGACCAACTAAACGAACATTTTCACCGACTTTGGGAAGAAACCCAGAAAACAGTAGTCTTTGTTACTCACTCCATTCCTGAAGCAGCATACCTTTCAACAAAAATTGTGGTTATGTCACCGCGTCCCGGAAAAATCATCGACATAATTGAAAGCACCCTTCCAGAAAAACGAACTTTAGATATGCGGGACACTCCGGAATTCCTTGCACTGTCGCACCGTATCCGGGAAGGTTTGCGGGCAGGTCATAGTTATGATTGACCAGATGTTATGAATTGGCTTCGTACCTCATCTTTTTTTTCGATTGCAGCCGTGCTTGCCTTCACCACTGTCATTTGGTATGGAGCAGCAGTTTATCTCAATTCAGATGTTTTGATAGATAAATATGATCGAAAAAAAATTGAGTGGAATTTTTCCAAACTTGTTGAAGATTCCTGGGCGATGAAACGTCCGGTTATGCCGGCACCGCACCAGATTATGCTCGACATGAAGAAGTCGATTTTTGATTACAAAATAAGTTCCAAGCGCAGCCTGGTTTATCATGGATGGGTGACAATTTCGTCAACCCTGGTTGGTTTTGCAATGGGTGCAGTTTTAGGTATTTTGCTGGCAGTAGGAATTGTGCACGTATCAACACTCAACAAAAGTGTTTTACCCTGGATAATTGCCTCACAGACAATACCGATTTTGGCAATTGCACCGATGGTTATAGTTGTCTTGGGAGCCATTGGTGTAACAGGTCTTTTACCTAAAGCAATCATTTCTGCATACCTCTGTTTTTTCCCAATTGCAATCGGTATGGTCAAGGGTCTGCGCTCACCGGATCCAATGCATCTGGATTTGATGAAAACTTACAATGCATCTAAATCTCAAACATTTTATAAATTACGCTGGCCCACCTCGACTCCTTTTCTGTTTGCAAGTTTCAAGGTTTCTATAGCCATCAGTTTGGTAGGAGCGATAGTGGGAGAATTACCGGCTGGAGCAAGGGCCGGTTTAGGTGCCCGTTTATTGACAGGTTCATATTATGGACAGACAGTACAAATTTGGAGTGCACTGTTTGTCGCCTCGATTATTGCTGGATCATTTGTTTATCTGATGACAGTCATGGAAAACAGGGTTCAAAAAAGAATGGGTGTACAGGCATGAAAATTTCCGGAATTTTCTACTGGTTATTTATAATCTGTTTTCCAATCCAGTTTCTGTTTTCCAGGGACTGGATGTCGTTTGGAGTTAACACTTTTCTGTTTGCCCTGATGCCGCTGATCGGAGCTGCAGCAGCTCTTTTTCGCAAAGGGGTAACAGTGCTGATGCCGGGTAAAATTGTGATAACTCTCGTGGTTGCATCCGGATGCATTGCGACATTAAACAGTGTGCATTCTGCAGGTTCGGGTACAAATTCCTGGGGCATTTGGCTGTATGTTGTGACGCTGGCGGGTCTGATGTGGGAGGTAATGGGATTCTGGTCGAGGGTGGAAACCCAACTCAATAAAAAAACTGGAATTGTCATCAATTTACTTGTTCCATTATTATTTGGAGGGATGCTGCTTTATTTGTGGGAAATGTTGACGATAGGTTTCGAGGTACCACAGGTTTTGCTGCCGGCACCGTCCTTGATCGGAGTTGCTTTTGCAAACTCACTGGAAATGCTCTGGGCTGATTTTCAGCAAACATTTTTGAAAGCAGTGCTAGCCGGTTTTTTCATGGGTTGTGTCTCCGGATTTGTGGTTGCCGTTTTGGTTGATAAAGTTCCTTTTTTACAGCGGGGCCTGCTTCCACTGGGGAATCTGGCGAGTGCTCTGCCCATCGTTGGGGTAGCTCCAATCATGGTTATGTGGTTTGGGTTTGACTGGCAATCCAAGGCTGCGGTTGTGGTTATGATGACCTTTTTCCCGATGCTGGTGAATACTCTTACAGGATTAAAGTCCACGGATCGAATGGAGCTTGACTTAATGCACTCTTATGCAGCAGACTACTGGCAGATGCTTCTTAAGGTACGTCTTCCGAACGCACTGCCTTTTATTTTTAACGCATTGAAGATCAACTCTACTTTGGCACTGATTGGTGCCATAGTGGCGGAGTTCTTTGGTACACCGATTGTCGGAATGGGGTTTCGTATTTCCACCGAAATCGGTCGAATGAATGTTGACGTCGTATGGGCCTCCATTGCGGTGGCAGCATTGTCCGGGTCGTTATTCTATGCCTTGCTGTCTTTTCTGGAACGGCAGTTTACAGGATGGCACCCATCTTTCAGGGTCAGCTAACTTGCTTGTTGCAAACAAAAAGCTGACTTAATTTTAATCTCGAATGGAGAGAATTATGAGTATAATGAAAAAAATAGTGATGGCGATGCTGACAGTCGGGTTGGCATTTTCTGCACAGGCTGCAGATAAAGTGACCATTCAGTTGAAGTGGGTTACACAGGCTCAGTTTGGAGGTTACTTTGTAGCCCAGGACAAGGGCTACTATCAAGCCGAAGGGCTGGATGTGACCATCAATCCGGGTGGACCGGATATTGCGCCGCCTCAGGTTATAGCAGGAGGAGGAGCCGATGTAATCATCGATTGGATGCCTGCTGCCTTGGCATCACGTGAAAAAGGTGTGGCTCTGGTGAACATTGCCCAAATTTTCAAAAAGTCAGGAATGATGCTCACTTGCCGCAAAGACAGCGGGATAAAATCACCGGCTGATTTTCGTGGGAAAACGCTGGGAGTCTGGTTCTATGGAAACGAATATCCTTTCCTGAGCTGGATGAGCAAATTGGGTATTCCAACCACCGGCGGTTCAAACGGAGTGACTGTCTTGAAACAGGGCTTTAACGTAGATCCAATTCTGCAGAAGCAGGCAGAATGTGTTTCAACCATGACTTACAACGAATACTGGCAAATTGTTGATGCAGGCCTCAGTCCATCAGAATTAGTGGTCTACAAATATGAAGATCAAGGTGTTTCTACCTTGGAAGACGGTTTGTATGTAATGGAAAAAAATCTGAGAAAAAAGGCTTTTGTCAGTAAAATGGCCCGCTTCCTCAAAGCTTCAATCAAAGGTTGGAAGTATGCAGCAGATCATCCTGATGAAGCAGCAGATATTGTCCTGGAAAATGACGATACCGGTGCACAGACAGAAAAACATCAGCGTCGGATGATGCGTGAAATAAACAAGTTGGTTGGCAATCAGCCCCAGGGCATTGGTTACCTGATTCCAGCGGATTACAGGCGCACGGTCGATGTTCTGATGTCATCTGATTCCGATCCTGTGATCTCCAAAAAGCCTAAAGGCGCATGGACTCACTCTATCTGGAATGCTATGTAATTCCATTTCAATTTCTAGTTCGGAAGCAACGCAGTCTTGTGTTGCTTCCGGACTCTTTCCCAGCACTTGCTTAAGTTACAATACTCTCCCTTTAATATCAACTAAGTATCTTCTAACTCTATTTCTCTTCCATGTTCTCTGACAGCACCTTTTAACATTCTTATAGTATCCTTTCGTTGATGCTCTGGAAGTTCTGCTATCATCTCTTTACACTTTTCTGCATTTCCATTTAATGCATACCTCTGTAACACCTGCAGGGTTTCGTGCTGTTGCAAGTGTTCAGGGTGTTTCACTTGTCCATCTGGATACGGAATGAGGATATGTCCTAACTCTTTATCTGCTTGTCTCTTCTCTGTAGCATTCTCAAAGTTGTATTTGTGCATATCATACCTTTCATATTTTAGTGATTATTCAGTCAATGACTGAATAATTGATTATTATTATTCGTTCTTCTTTTTTTGATGTTTTTTACCTATCTGAGAAATGGTGTCACCCTCAAATGAACCGTTAAGCATCTGAGCACTATTATAGATACCATTTCCACCACCTTCGTTTTCCCAATCTTCTTCGTTTTGAAGAATATCGGTATTTATTTCTTCATCCCATTCATCGCCGATAATATCAATACCGTGATCTATCGTTGGGAGTTTTCGTTTTTTTGATATATCGTCTTTTATCATATTATTATACCAATTACTATTAAACTGAATGCTATTATGAGAGCTATTCGTGTTTCGAAATCGCCCTCAGGCTTCAGGAAATTCATCTCTGGATGTATCGGATATCCCCACTCGTCCAGCTTTTCTTTATTCATATTATTTCATTTCTTTTAATATCATTTCTTTGACAATTTCTTGTTCTCTAGTACTTGCCGGTTTTATCTTTCGGAGTAATGCTAGAGCGCTTTGTCGTTTATCAAAATCCTCTCGCCACGCTTTATGCAACTCAGTATTCTTGTTTTGCATTGCTTTGACTATTCTATCACGTTGATCATAAAAATACTCTCCAAAAGATGTTGTCATATTATCTCTCTTTTTTAATTACCATTTATTTCACAAGTAATTTATATTAATATTAATCCTCGCGAAGTCTGATGTAGTAGTAGTCGAACAATGTTTCAGGCTTGCATCAAAAATCACCACTCGATTTGCAATACTTTCTACCTTAGTACCGTCTTCCAGCTTAGTATATCCATCACAAGTGTTAAGTGATAATAATGCCGCATAATGGGGAAACTCATAATCAGTATGCATTCCGTGTTCATGTAAAGTTTCTCCAGAATATGGATAAAGATTGGCCTTCACACGTATCAAAGATTTTATGTCTAATTTCTGTAATATAGGAAGCATCTTCCCAAAATGTGGACTACATGGATGCCCGATTCCCCAAAGTTCTTTTCCGTCATGGGGAGTTACTATAGCATTCGAATAAAACAAATGTACAAACATAAATAAATTTGGTGAATCATTCTGTTCAGAATTTTCATACTCTACAATATTTCTTTGCACATGCCAATCCAGCTACCTAGTAAAATAGGAATCAAACCGAAAAACCAACCGTAACTGAAAATAAATATAACGAGATTCTCATTATTCTCGTGTAATTTGTCATTCCGGGTAAGCTAGTCGTTCTAGCGTAACTTATCAGTCCCGCGGAAGAGAGAATCCATGGGTGCTTCTACAAAGCTAATCCTCTTTCAAATATTGCAGACCTTCGATTGTCATTCCCGCGAAGCTTGTCCTCGGCCTGATTGGGGAGCGGGAATCCAGGGGAAACTTCTACTTTTCCTTCATATTTGTCTCTTGGTAAAAAAAGGAAGCAAATTGTAATTTGGAAGTGGATTGTTTGAGATACTTCTGAAATTATGACACACTGTATAAAAATTTATTTTTTCAAACCGGACTTGATCTGTGATTAATATTTACGATCAGTTTGAGTACGAGAATTGAAGAACAACTCCTGGATTCCGGGTCTATGCTGCGCTTCGCCCGGAATGACAATGGAGGAAAATCTAAGGTATGACTGTCTAGAAATAAAGTTTGAAACTAAAAATTTGTCATCCCGAACGTATGTGAGGGATCTTCTAAGATATCAGTACTTTGACAGATCTCTCCCTTCGGTCGAGATGACATGTCACAGTCGATAATATTAGCACCTTTCAAGAATTAATAACTAACGAGTTATTAAAAAAAGAGTAATTTTGTGATAACCAAAATTGAGATCACCCGCGACTGGCTGCCGCGTTATACCGGAACAGAGATTTTTGAATTTGGAGAATACATTTTGCTGACAAATTTCAGTAATTATTTGAGCAAATTTGCTAAACGTTTCGACTGTGAAATCAAGGGCAAAGGCCGTCCCATGCAGACTGCCACAAACAGCAATGGACTGAGCATCATAAATTTTGGAATCGGCTCTGCGAATGCGGCTACGATCATGGACCTGTTGACTGCCTGTAATCCAAAAGGAGTTTTGTTTTTAGGCAAGTGTGGAGGTTTGAAGCAATCTGCTGAAATTGGACGCTATATCATCCCTATTGCGGCAATTCGCGGAGAAGGAACGAGCAATGATTATCTGCCGCCGGAAGTACCTGCTTTACCTTCATTTAAGCTGCACAAATTTGTCTCTGATACCGTCCTGGACTATGGGCAGGAATATCGTACCGGTGTAATTTACACCACAAATCGCCGTGTCTGGGAGTGGGACAATAAATTCCGCAAGCGGCTGATAGACCTTTCTGCCATTGGTATTGACATGGAAACAGCTACTTTATTTATAGTTGGTCATGCGAATAAAATTTCCCGAGGTGCAATTCTCCTTGTTTCAGATATGCCGCTTATGCCTGAAGGAGTAAAAACTCAGGAAATGGACAAAAAAGTTACTGCAAAATATGTGGATATGCATCTCGAAATGGGCATCCAGGCCATGACCGATATAGAGGAAAAAGGTGAGGAAATCAAACACTTTGGTTACTGACAATTCGGCGAATGAAAATTGTGAGGAATACGATGATTACTGGAAACACTGAAAAAAATATTCGACCTCCTGCAGTGGCCTCAATGTTCTATCCAGGAGGTACTGCAGAACTAAGGAATGCAGTGCAGAATTATTTGAGCAATGCAGGCACAGAAGAAGACGTTCCCAAGTTGAAAAAAGGTGAAACTGCTGAATTACGCACACTGATTGTTCCACATGCCGGTTACATTTATTCCGGAAAAATAGCGGCTTCCGCCTATCGTCTTCTAGAGCAAAATCAAAATCGATTTAAACGGGTTTTGCTTTTGGGGCCGGCACATCGGGTATGGCTTGAGGGTGCGGCTTTTCCTGAGGCAGATGCCTTTCAAACTCCACTTGGTGAGATAACTCTGGATAAAGAGTTGATTGAAAAAATGCTGGCGGAATTTTCATGGATTTCTGTCAGTGATGAGGCACATGCCGAAGAGCATTGTCTGGAAGTGCAGCTGCCTTTTTTACAGGAAACTCTTGGTGAATTCAAACTGCTTCCACTGGTTGTGGGAGATGCGAAAACAGAACTGCTTGCTGCACTAATTCAGCAATTTAGCGAAGACCATGAAACGCTTATTGTGATCAGTACGGACCTCAGTCATTTTCATGACTATCAAACGGCACGGGAAATCGATGCACGTACCGCAAATGCAATAGAACTTCTGGAGCAAAACCGGATTTCAACAGAAGATGCCTGTGGAGCATATCCGCTGCGGGGAGCTTTATTAGCCGCTTCTCAAAACCAATGGAACGTTCATCGGCTTGGCCTCTGTAATTCCGGAGATACTGCGGGAGATCGCGGACGTGTTGTCGGTTATGGCGCGTGGGCGATGACTGCCTGACCCTGGATTTATAAACGTATCGGAAGCCTCTTTGATCCCCAGTCTCCGGGATGATTTTCAATAAGTCCGGGACACTCAGATCCGCAGGAAATACAGAGTCCGGCTCCATCCAGGTTCCAGTCGCTTAATTCATACCAGTCCCTGCCGATTAACAACTCACCACACTGATGGCAGTATGTGCTTGATCCGGATTTGTCATGAACATTTCCGACATAGACGTAACGAATTCCATTTCCCAGAGCAATTTCCCTTGCGCGGCTTAAAGTTGAGTGCGGAGTGTTTTCGATATCACGCATTTTCCAGTCCGGATGAAATGCGGAAAAGTGCAGGGGAACATCCGGACCGAGGTGCTCCACTATCCATTCCGTCATTGCATGCAGTTCTTCCGGAGCATCGTTTTCACCCGGAATGAGCAGCGTGGTCAGTTCAAACCAAACCTCAGTTTCGTGCTTTAAATATTCCAAAGTTTCCAAAACAGCAGCAAGTTTTCCTCCGCAAATCTTTTTGTAAAATTTTTCACTAAAAGCCTTTAGATCAACGTTGGCTGCATCCATGTTCTGGAAAAATTCGGCACGTGCTTCCGGAAGGACATAGCCTGCTGTGACTGCAACCGGATGAACACCAGAATCCCGGCAGGCCTGTGCGATATCCACTGCATATTCCAGGAAAATCACCGGATCATTGTAAGTGAAAGCGACGCTGCGGCAGCCGGAGTCTTTTGCAGCTTTGGCAATCATTTCAGGAGAAGCGGTTTCGGTGAGTCTGTCAAATTCACGCGACTTACTGATGTCCCAGTTTTGACAAAATTTACAGGTGAGATTACATCCGGCAGTTCCAAACGATAAAACCGGTGTGCCCGGAAGGAAATGATTCAGAGGTTTTTTTTCAATCGGATCAATGCAAAATCCGCTGGAACGTCCATAAGTTGTCAGTACAATTTGCTCCCCTTTTGCCTGGCGCACAAAACAAAGTCCACGCTGCCCGTCATGTAGTTTGCACTGCCTCGGGCAGACGTCACATTGAATCCTGCCGTCATCAAGTTTTTGCCAGTATCTTCCAGGATGATACATCTTGTTTTCATTGAAATGTTGTAATTTAAGCATAACAGAAATTATGCTTTGAAGCTACAAGTTCCGGGCTTACTTCAAGTTGGATAAAAAATGAATCATCAGGAATTAATATTTTACTTTACACTATTATTGATTCATTTAAATTCTAGTCTAAGGAAGCTTCAAAGTTGCAACTATATTTGACAAAATAAGAAATTTGATTATTCCCTCAGACTTCACCTGCGTTGTAAATCAAGTTCATTGAGATTGCCGCCTCTATTAACTGTTTGTCACGTGTCCAGAGGAGCGTTGATGGAGTCAGTGCTGTGGCGGTCAAAAGATGACAATCAATGTAACCTAATCCTTGTCCCATCAACTGTTGCTGTTCCATAAAGTACAGAACTTCCTCTTCAGTCGCAGTCAATGCTTGCGGCAAAGATTTGAGCATTTTCAAAATTAGCTCTCTGTTTTGCAAATTACCGCAGGCCAGTTCTCCGGTCACAAAGTGGTGATTCACGACTTGTCCACTCTCCAACAGAGCCACCAAATTTTCATCCACGAAACGTAAATGATCAATCCAAACAGAGGTATCGACCAAAATCATTTCATCCCTGTTTGCCGACGTGGAATGGTCTGTAATTTCGGTTCAGTTCCTCCGAGCCGTGCCAATCTCCGTGCACTTTCCCGTTCAATCAAAGCCCGTAAGCCCTCACGAACAAGAGCCGTTTTTTCGACCATGCCCATCATGCTTTGTGCTTTCGCCATCAATTCGTCATCTATGTTTATGGTGGTTCTCATTTAAATTCTCTATAAACGTGTGTATCATTTATCATCGTATGATGACATTTTATATGTATTGTAAAAAAATTCAAGTCTATATATTTCCGTATGGATAATGGTAGATAACAATCACACAGAAGTTGTTATTTGGCTTGGCACTTCCCCGCTACGGTCTTTCGACTCCGCTCAAGAACAGAGCGGGGCTACCATACAAATTAACTTTTCGTAATAATTCACCACCTTTTTGATTCCCCGGAACGGAGTCCGGGGCTATCGTTCAATAGAAAAAAGAGAAGCTAAGAGAAAGATCAGTAATTCTTAAATATAATCAGAGGATTATCCGGGGACTATTCACCCCGAATTGAGCAGACGATGGTGATTGTACGTGGACTGTAAATTCCCAGCGTGAGTGCTGTGTATGTACTTTGCATCCAGGTGTTGTGAATGCGCAGTTCATATACTCTGCCTTGAGGACAAAGGTCATTTAGCTCGTATTTTTTCTCACCTATTAAACCCCAGAACCAAAAAGTTTCTTCACTTGTAATGACAGTTTTTGAGGGAAATTCTGCGGGATAGCGCACTTGCACCTGACATCCGGACAGGAACAAAACGAAAATTAAGATTAAGCTGTAATGACGGAACATCTCATAAATTATGGAAAAAAGTTGTCTTGCCTTGCGTTTCAAAACATTCGAATTTACACTAATCGCTGTGTACCAAAAAAAGTGTGGTCCAATAAACATTTGCCGGAGTAAAGGAACTTTGCTGAAAAACATCCGGGCTGCAGAATTCTGGGCGTAAACAGTCGATCGCCTTCCCATGAAGCGAGTTCAGTCAGGTTGTCTTTAGGAATCCATTCCAGACGTCCCTCAGGACAATCTGATGTGAGGGTTCCGGAATAGCTGTTTGAGTAAAAAACAAAGACGTGCCACTCATCTCCGAAAGGAGAGTCTCCTTCGTCAGGAAAAGAAAGTACGGCTTTTAGTTCCGGATCTTGAATATGAAGTCCGGTTTCTTCGAGCATTTCACGGACTGCGGTTTCATACGGAGCTTCATTTGGTTCCACCTTTCCACCGGGTGCTAACCAGAGTCCCTGATGTTCGTCCTCCTTTTCACGATGTATCATCAGAACATG
>Ga0208700_1000059_pt1 | contig 41737 bp, 41 predicted proteins | sample DeeseametaMP2016_FD_184179 | JGI IMG/M metagenome (GOLD analysis project Ga0208700, IMG submission 184179) | Marine microbial communities from the Deep Pacific Ocean - MP2016 (SPAdes) | ecosystem: Environmental > Aquatic > Marine > Oceanic | place: East of Hawaii, North Pacific Ocean | collected... | reverse complement strand
CGGCGACCTGCAGCCCGAGCTCAACGCCCTGTCCAAGACCGGCGACATCATGACGATGATCGACCTCGTCGACGACGACCTGCTGCGCACGCTCGCGGTGGTCGGCACCCCCGAGGAGTGCGCGGCGGAGATCCGGCGCCGCTTCGGCGACGTCGCGGACCGGGTATGCGCCTACTTCCCCGGCACCCAGCACCCGACCGGCACCATCCGGGCACTGGCCGAGGCGCTGCGGTCGTCGTGGCCGGCCCTCTTCCCGGGCTTCCACCGCACCGGCAGCACCGGGACCGCGCGGGGCGGCCACCGCGCACAGTAGGAGTCAGGCGCCGCCGCGTGCCTCGTCGTGGCCGGAGCCGCGCGAGAGCGTGAGGGCTGCCTCGTCAGCGTCACTGCCGGCGGGGATCACGACGATCGAGAGCAACCGGTGGTCCCACATCAGAAGCTGCATCCGCTGGGTGTCGTCGCCGGGGAAGCAGCCTGTCTTGATGGTGCCGCGCGCCACGGGGACGCGACGGACCCTCTGGTCCCAGTCCGGGGGCGAGTACACCGCCCTCAAGACCTTGCCCCACGCGGGCGGCATGCCGTCGACGAGGTCGGCCAGCTCGAGTGGCAGGTCGCGGCTCTGAGGCCACCAGTACCCGTGCGGCCCCCGATCACCGCCTGCGTCGTCGAGCATGCGCAGGCGCAGCGCGACTCGGGGAGTGGTGGGGGTAGGACCGATCGACGTCACCATGACGTCCGCCTCTCATGTCCACGGCGAAGGCTCCGAAGGAGGCTGCTCGACCCGGACCACTGCAGCGTATGCCCAGCCGACCCGATGCCCGCATCGCCGCACCACCCCCGGTGGTCCACAGCGCCTGCGGTGCCCCCGGCCACAGCCCCGCGGACACCCCTCCCACGCGCGGCACCACCTGGCCCTACAGGCCTCCCCTCGCACTCGACGACCTGCAGGAACCGGGGTCGTGGCCAGGACCCGGTGATAGGTTTGGCACCGTTGAAGGGGGCGGTCCGCCGCCCTCCCGTGACTCGGGGTCACGGCTCATCTCCACCGTTCTTGGTCTTCGGTTCCGCTGGACATCAGGCGCAGCGCCGATGTCTTCAGCGTGGTGCTGGCGCCCCTGCTCTCACCCTCACGCACGCGAACTGAGGCGGTCTCGTGGTCACTCGCGACCCGGCAGCACGGCTGGCTCTGGCACGGACCGTCGGCCGGGCCGACGTGCACGGCGCGTGGTGGCCGCGCGGCCGAGTGCTGGAGCGTGAGGTGGTGGGGCTGTTCCTGGCGTGGCCGCCCGAAGAGGGACTGATCTGCCGCGTCGACTACTGGCCTCCCGACTGGACCGACGCCCCGGTCGCGGTGGCCGTCCCGGGACGCCGGGGACCTCTTCGCCTGGGCCACCTCTCGGCTCGCCACCCGCACCGCATCGTGTTGAGGTTGTTGGACGGTCAACGACGCCTGCTCAGCCTCGTCCCGTCGACTGCTCCCCTGGCGGTCGGTGTCAGACGTCTGGACGCGATCCGCCGCCCCCAACCGGACCCTCACGCCCCCCGCCGCATGGACCGGTGACGCCGGTGCTTCCCATCGAGCTGCTGGCGGAGACGTCGCAGGCGCTCGCGCAGCTGGCACTCACCGGTGACCCCGCGCACAGCGGTTGGTTGACGCGCACCCTGGGACGAGCCGACGACGTCCGCCGCCTGGTCCCCGACCTGATCGGGCTCAGCGTCGTCGGCGTCCGAACAGTGGGGTCCAGCGCCGTCGTGGCCAGCCTGGTCCGGACACACACCGTCCTGGCGTTCACCGCGGTGGCGTGCGACGAGGACATCGCCGCCCTCGAGTCCGTCCACGCCACTCCCATCCAGGTGGGCTCCGAGGTCACCCCGGATCCCGCACGGGCAGCATCCACCGACCCTGAGGACGTCCTCGACGAGCTCCGCTGGCGGCGCCTCGCCCACGCGACGGCCGCCACCGCCGTCCGCTCGACGCTGACGCTGCCCATCCTCGGCACCGACGGTTTGGTGCACTGGTCCATCACGCTCTACGCCGGCGGAACCCGAGCGTTCGACGACGTGCACGACGAGCTCGCCGACGTGTTCGGCGCTTTCGCCGGTGGTGCGGTCAGCAACGCCGACCTCTCGTTCCAGACCCGCGTCGAGGCTCGACGCACCCCTGAGCTCCTGCGCGAGCACGTCACCGTCGATCGGGCGGTCGGCATCCTCGCTGCGGCGATGGACATCAGCCCCGAGACCGCCACCGTCTACCTGGAGGTGGCCGCGTCACACGACGGCAAGACCGTCCAGGACACCGCAGCCACCATCGTGGAGGCGCACCTGCGACCCGACACGGACAAACCGGGGGAGTCCCCGAGGGGCTCCTGAAACAGCAGCGCTTCCGCCGCGCTGCCGCGGAGGACGACCTCGCGCAGCACTCGGGGTCGATCGACGTCGAGTCGTCCTCGTCGCGATCAGCGGCATGCCCGGTGTCGGCCGAGTGCACCGCCGGGCCGAGGGCGGCTCCCGGCCTCGGACTGTCCATGGGTGCCCGTTGCGGAGGTCGTGGACCGCACCCGGTGCCGAGCAGGACATCCGGTCGACCATCCCAGGTCCCCGTGACCTGGTCATTGGCCTCACCCGCGGCCATCGAGGCCCCGACCCGTTCCCGGGGAGCTTCACCCACAAAGAGGTAGAGGCCGAACCCACGACTGCGGGTTCGGCCTGTTCCGATGTCCTGAGACATCACATGGAGCCGCCTGTCGGAATCGAACCGACGACCTAGTCATTACGAGTGACTCGCTCTACCGACTGAGCTAAGGCGGCGTGCTGCCCTCGGGCAACCCGAGGAAGTATAGGGAGCCGGTCGCGAGGCACGAAAACGGCGCCCGGTCGGGTGGTGAGCGGGTCCCCCGGCCCGGGCAGTGTCGAGACATGGCCAGCACCGCGACCGATCCTCGCCACCGAGTCACCGACCGACCCACCGAGCGCAGCACCTGGTGGGTGCTGGCCGCGTTCCTGGTGGCGACGGCAGTGGCCGCCGGGCTCGGTGGGGCCGCCTCGTCCTCGGCCGGCTCGGAGTACGAGTCGCTCGAGCTGCCGTTCTTCGCGCCGCCCTCGTGGCTGTTCGGGCCGGTGTGGTCGGTCCTGTACGTCGCGATCGGCGTCGCGGGCTGGCTGGCCTGGCGGCGTACCGGCGTGGACGTGGCCACCGGGTGGTGGGTCGGCCAGCTTGTACTCAACGCGGCGTGGACACCGATCTTCTTCGGCGCCGGCGCCTACGGCTGGGCACTGGTGGAGATCACCGCGCTCCTGGCGGCCATCAGCGTGACCATCGCGCTCTTCCGCCACCGCAGTCGCGCCGCGGCCTGGCTGATGGTTCCCTACCTCGGCTGGGTCGCCTTCGCGACCGCGCTCAACGCGTCGATCTGGTGGCTGAACCGGTAGGGGCCTCGGTCTCGAGACGGCGCTGGCGCGCCTCCTCGACCAGCGGCGGGCACGGCGTTGGCGCGCGCCTCCTCAACCAGCGGCGGCAGCCACGGGGTGGTCTCGACGCCCGCTCGTCGCTCGTGCTCCTCACTGCTCGACCACCGGGTCGTCAGACCACACCCAGCGCGAGCATCGCGTCGGCCACCCGGACGAAGCCGGAGATGTTGGCGCCGGCGACGTAGTCCCCGGGGCGGCCGTACTCCTCGGCGGCGCTCGCGCACCGCTCGTGCACGCCCGCCATGATCGTGCGCAGCCGGTCCTCGGTGTGCTCGAACGTCCACGAGTCGCGGGAGGCGTTCTGCTGCATCTCCAGGGCCGAGGTCGCCACGCCGCCGGCGTTCGCCGCCTTCCCGGGCGCGAACAGCACGTCGCGCTCGGCGAAGACGTCCACGGCCACGGGCGTGCACGGCATGTTGGCACCCTCGGCGACGGCGACCACGCCGTTGTCGGCCAGGGTGCCGGCCTCGCCGCCGTCCAGCTCGTTCTGCGTGGCGCACGGCAGGGCCACTTCGCAGGGCACCTCCCACACCGAGCCGTCCTCGACGAACCGCGCCTTCGGCCGCTGGGCGGCGTAGTCGGAGACCCGGCCGCGGTCGACCTCCTTGACCTGGCGGAGCAGAGGTACGTCGATGCCGTCCTCGTCCACCACGTAACCGCTGGAGTCCGAGCAGGCGACCACGTGGGCACCCAGGGCCGTCGCCTTCTCGATCGCGTAGGTGGCGACGTTGCCCGAGCCCGAGACGACCACCCTGCGGCCGGACAGGGACAGGTCGCGGGTGCGGAGCATCTCCTCGGTGAAGTAGACCAGCCCGTAGCCGGTCGCCTCCGTGCGCACCTGGGAGCCGCCGAAGGCGAGCCCCTTGCCCGTCAGGACACCGGACTCGTAGCGGTTGGTGATCCGCTTGTACTGGCCGAAGAGGTAGCCGATCTCCCGGCCGCCCACCCCGATGTCACCGGCGGGGACGTCGGTGTACTCCCCGAGGTGCCGGTAGAGCTCGGTCATCATCGACTGGCAGAAACGCATGACCTCCGCGTCGCTGCGACCCTTCGGGTCGAAGTCAGACCCGCCCTTGCCACCACCGATCGGGAGGCCGGTCAGCGCGTTCTTGAAGACCTGCTCGAAGCCGAGGAACTTCACGATCCCGAGGTAGACCGTGGGGTGGAAGCGCAGGCCGCCCTTGAAGGGGCCGAGCGCGGAGTTGAACTCCACGCGGAACGCCCGGTTCACCTGGACCTGGCCGGCGTCGTCGGTCCACGGGACCCGGAAGATCAGCTGGCGCTCGGGCTCGCAGATGCGCTCGATGATCGAGGCGTCGACGTACTCCGGGTGCTTGCGCACGACCGGGCCGAGCGTCTCCAGCACCTCCAGCACCGCCTGGTGGAACTCCTGCTCACCGGGGTTGCGCGCCAGGACGACGTCGTAGTGGGGGGCGATCAACGGGTCGAGGTCGGCCATGGACGCACTGTAGGCATCCGTGACCGACCTCGTCGGGTGGGGCCGCCGGGCGGCCCGTGACTGCCGCGACTCAGGCGGCGACCATCTCGCGGTCCTCGCGCTTCGCGGCGCCGCGGAGCGCGGTCTGGGGGGCGCCGCACCAGCACTCGAAGGTGACCTGGGTGCCGGCGTCGGTGCGGGTGGCGCCCGTGATCATCGACGGGAAGATGAGCTGCGTGCGGTCGCAGGCGGAGCAGTCGTGGGTGAACATGAACATGGGGACCTCCTCGGAGTCTGATCGGGTGACGAGCTCAATTCTGACTCGTCGGTAAGAACAGGGGTAGCCTGTCTTTCCAGCCGGTTCTCAAGGATTTCCCTATGCTTTCTGTGCACCAGCTCACATGCTTCCTCGCCGCCTACGAGCACGGCTCCCTCACGCGCGCCGCCGAGCACCTCGGCTACGCCCAACCCTCGGTCTCCGAGCAGATCCGCGCGCTGGAGAAGACCCTCGGCGTCGAGCTCTTCCGCCGGGTCGGCCGCGGGGTCGTCCCGACCACGGTCGGGGACACTCTGCGCCCGTACGCCGAGAAGGTGCTCGCCTCCATCGACGAGGCCCGCCAAGCCGTGCAGTCGGTGAAGTCCTTCGAGACCGGGACGATCCGCTTCGGGATGTTCGGCATCGCCCGGTTGTACGCCGGCGCGGGGCTGATCGCCGACGTGCTCACCCGCTACCCCGGCGTCCGGGTCGAGCTGGTCGGGCAGAACTCCGCCGAGGTCATGGAGGAGCTGCGCCGCGGCCGGCTCGAGGCCGCGATGCTGGCCGTCTCCACCGTCGAGAGCGAGGGCATGGACGTCACCCCCGTGGCCCGCGAGGAGCTGGTCTACCTCAGCGCCGAGCCCGCCCGCCTCGAGACGCCGGTGACCGCGCACCGGCTCTCCCTGGCCACGCTGGTGATGTCCGAGACGACATTCCGCGCCACCGACTCCACCCGCGCCACCCTGCGGCGGATGCTCCACGAGACCGGCCGCAACCCCGGCACCCGCATCGAGGTCGAGGACATCGAGACCGCTGTGGAGCTGGTCGGCCTCGGGCTCGCCGACACCGTCATCCCGCTCGGCGCCGCCCAGCAGCTCGTTCCCCGACTCGCTCCCAAGGCCGGCTGGGTCTCGTTGCGTCCGCGGCAGTTCGACACCTTCGCGATCGTGCACCGCAAGGGCGCAGTCCTCTCCCCCGCCGCCCGGCTGATGATCGAGCTCGCCACCACCCGCATGCAGGAGATCGCCGAGGCCACCGCGTCACGGCACCCGGCCACGCCGTCGGCCACGTAGCCTGCGGGCGGGCCCCGGGCACGGCACCGACGACAGGAGAGCGCATGAGCTGGGACGTCGTCGTCGTGGGAGCCGGGCTGTCCGGGTTCGCCGCCGCCCGAGCCGTCGCCGCGGAGGGCCGCTCCGTGGTGGTCGTCGAGGCCCGGGACCGGGTCGGCGGTCGCACCGAGGGCGGCACGCTCGCCGACGGGCAGTGGATCGAGCTCGGCGGACAGTGGGTCGGGCCCACGCAGGACCGGATGTACGCGCTCCTCGACGAGCTCGGGCTGCGGACGGTGCCGACGTGGAACGACGGCGACATCGTGTTCAGCCTCGGGCGGCGTACCGGGCGGTTGGCGGGACGCAAGGGCGCGGTCCCCCGCCTCAACCCCGTCGCGCTCGCCGACCTCGCGCAGGGCGTCACCCGCTTCGGGCGGCTCGCGCGGCGCACCGACCTCGACGCGCCATGGGCCACCGCGAGCGCGGACCGGCTCGACGAGCAGACGCTGGCGACGTGGGTACGCCGCAACCTGCGCACCCCGCAGGCGCGGGCCTACTTCCAGCTCTACTCCGAGGCCGTCCTGGCCTGCCAGCCCGCCGACGTCTCGCTGCTGCACGCGCTGTTCTACACCCGCTCCGGCACCGACATGGACACGCTGATGGCCGTCGACCGCGGCGCCCAGCAGGACCGCATCGAGGGCGGATCCGTGCTGGTCTCGCAGCGGATGGCCGAGGGCCTCGACGTGCGGCTCGGGCAGCCGGTGGCGTCGGTGGAGCAGGAGGCGACCGGGGTCGACGTGGTGACCCGCGACGGGGAGCGCTTCCGCGGCTCGCGGGTCATCGTGACGCTGCCTCCCACGCTGGCCGGGCGACTGCGCTACGAGCCGCTGCTGCCATCACGCCGCGACCAGCTGACCCAGAAGCTGCCCGCCGGTTCGGTCATCAAGGTCTACGCCGTCTACCCGCGTCCGTTCTGGCGCGACGAGGGCCTCAACGGCCAGGCCGGCTCGGACCGGGGCCCGGTGAAGGTGGTCTTCGACAACACCCCGCCCGGATACGACCGCGGCATCCTGATGGGCTTCCTCGAAGGCGCCGCGGCGCGCGAGTGGTCCGGGCGGACACCGGCCCAACGGCGTAAGGCCGTGGTCGAGTGCCTGGTGCGCTACTTCGGCCCGCAGGCCGCCGAGCCGGTGGAGTACGTCGAGCGCGACTGGACCGCCGAGGAGTTCACCCGCGGCTGCTACGGCGCACACTTCGCGCCCGGCGTGTGGACCGGCTTCGGGGACGCGCTGCGCGAGCCGGTCGGCCGGGTCCACTGGGCCGGCGCGGAGTGCTCGCCGGTGTGGAACGGCTACATGGAGGGCGCCGTGCTCTCCGGCGAGGCCACGGCTCGGGAGGTGCTGGGCCTCCTCTGAGCCCCGCCCTAGGCTGGCCGCATGAGCGAGCCCGTCTCCGTCGTCACGACCTTCCTCGACGCCCTGGCCGCGGGTGACTCCCGCAGCGCGCTGGACCTCCTCGACGTCGACATCGAGTGGCGCAACACCGGCCTGCCGACCCTGCGCGGGCGCCGGGCCACCGGAGCGCTGATCGGCATGGAGAAGCGCGGGGTGGGCTTCGGCTACACGATGCACGCGGCCGCCGCCGAGGGCGACGTCGTGCTCACCGACCGCACCGACTGGCTGACGCTCGGGCGCTGGCGCTCGGAGTTCTGGGTGCGCGGCACCTTCACGCTGCGGCACGGCAAGATCGCGGTCTGGGACGACGCGTTCTCGATGGGCAACTTCGCCAGCGCGTCGGCGCTGGGGTTGGTGCGTGCGGTCCTGCCGCGGTAGCGGTCGGGGTTTCGAGACGGCGCTGGCGCGCCTCCTCAACCGCCGAACGGCACGGGGATCGAGCGGGCGGTCAGCAGGACGTGCCGTCGGCGGGCACGGTGCCCTCGAGCAGGTAGGCCTCGATGGCGGAGTCGATGCAATCGTTCCCGGAGTTGTACGCCGTGTGGCCATCGCCGTCGCGGCTCAGCAGCACCCCGCTGGCCAGCTGGTCCGCCAACGACTCGGCCCACTCGTACGGCGTGGCCGGGTCGCGCGTGGTGCCGACCACCAGGATCGGGGCGGCTCCCTCGGCGCGAATCTCCGGCGCCTCCTCGACGGCCGTGCGGGTGTCGCCCACGCAGCCGATGAGGCTCCACGCGAAGACCTCGCCCAGGGTCGGCGAGACCTCCTCGAAGACCGGGATCTGCTCGCGGATCTCCTCCACCGACGCACCGCTGGGGTCGTCGAGGCAGTTGATCGCGTAGATCGCCTCGGCGGAGTTGTCGGAGTAGGAGCCGTCGGGCTCGCGCGAGGCGTAGAGGTCGGCGAGGTCCATCAGCGCGCTGCCGTCGCCGTCGAAGGCGTCCTGCAGCGCCTGGGTCAGCAGGAACCAGTAGTCGCTGACGTAGAGCGGGGTGATGATCCCGTAGAAGGCGTTGCCGACGGTCAGCTCGCGGTCGCCCGCGGGCAGCGGCTCGGCGTCCACCTCGTCGAGGAAGGTCGCGATCCGGTCCAGGCCGGCGTCGACGGAGTCGCCCAGGAAGCAGCCGCCCCCGTCGACGCAGTCGCCGACGTAGGCCTCCAGCGCCCGCTGGAAGCCCTCGGCCTGGCCCAGGGTCAGCTCGCGCGAGGACGCCGAGACGTCCACGGCCCCGTCGAGGACGAACCGGCCGACCGTGTCGGGGAACAGCTCGGCGTAGGTCGCGCCCAGCTTGGTGCCGTAGGACGCGCCGAAGTAGGTCAGCTCGGACTCCCCCAGCGCCGCGCGCAGGACGTCCATGTCGCGGGCGGTCTCGACGGTCGTGACGTGCTCGACCAGCCCGTCGGAGCGCTCCAGGCAGCCGGCGAAGAAGTCCTCGAGGTCGGCGCGGGCCTCCTCGACCTCGGCGGTCGTGTCGGGCGCCGGGTCGATGGAGAGGAACGCGTCGAGCTCCTCGTCGCTCACGCAGTCGACCGGGTCCGAGGAGCCGGTGCCGCGCGGGTCGAAGCCGACGATGTCGTAGCGCTGGTAGAGCGCCGGGCGGAAGACCACGCCGGCGGCTGCGGCGTACGACGTGCCGGGGGCGCCGGGGCCACCGGGGTTGACCACCAGCGAGCCGATCCGCTCCGAGGGGCGGGTGGCGGGCAGCTTGAGCAGCGCGATGCCGACGGTGTCGCCGCCGGGGTCGGTGTAGTCGACCGGGACGGTCAGCGTGGCGCACTCGAGGTCGTCGTCGCGCTCGCACGCGCTCCAGTCGAGCTCCTGGCCGTAGAACGCGTCGAGCTCGGGCGAGGGGGCCTCGGTCGCCCCTGGCTCGGGCGTCGTCGTGGGCGCGGGGCCGGACGAGCGCCCGCTGTCGCCGCCACCGAAGAAGAGGGTGAGCGCCACGCCGAGACCGGCCAGCACCATCGCCAGGGCGACCACGGCGGCCACCACGCGGGTCGTCGTCGTGGACACGGTCTACCTGCTTCCCTCGGGCACCTTCAGCGCCACCATCATGGACTCCAGCGCCAAGGGCACCGGCACGTTGAACTCCAGCATCTGCTCGCGCGCCTCGAAGACCCACGCGATGCGACGCAGGTTGAGCTCGGGGGTGGAGGTCCGCACGACCTCCTCGACGTCGGGCCGGATCTCCTCGTTGACCAGCTGCCCCGGCGCCCGGCTCGCGAGCGCGATCGCGTCGCGGTAGACCGAGACGAGGTCCATCAGGCTGCGGTCGACCACGTCGAGCACCCGCCGCTTGGCGCGGCGCTTCTGGTCGTCGGTCATCTCCCGCAGCGCGGAGGCGTACTCCCGCGGGCGGCGCCCCTTGTCCTCGTAGCCGAACGCACGGTCCAGGTCGGACTTCTCCCGCTGGTCGAGGTCGGCGGTGATCGCCTCGGCCTCCTCCTTCGCCACGTCGGCGAGGTTGGTCGCGGCCTGCATGCACGCGCCGATCGACGTCAGTCGCGCGGGCAGGGACACGACCTCGCGGCGCCGGTTGCGGGTGGCCTCGTCGGTGGCCAGCGCCTTGGCACGGCCGATGTGGCCCTGGCTGGCGCGGGCGGCGTACGACGCCAGCGACTCGGCCACGCCCTGCCGGCGCACCAGGAAGTCGGCCACCTCCGGCGCGGTCGGCGTCGCGAGCGAGACCAGCCGGCAGCGGCTGCGGATCGTGGGCAGCACGTCCTCGACGGTCGGCGCGCACAGCACCCACACGGTCCGGTCGGCCGGCTCCTCCACGGCCTTGAGCACGGCGTTGCCCGAGGAGTCGTTGAAGCGATCGGCGTCCTCGACCACGATCACCTGCCACCGGTGGCTGACCGGGCTCATGGCCGACTTCCGCACCATCTCGCGGGCGTCCTTGACGCGGAACTGCACCGACTCCGTCGACACCCGGGTCACGTCGGGGTGGGAGCCGGCCAGCGTGGTGATGCAGGCGTTGCAGCCGCCGCACCCGGCCGCGGGCCCGGGGCCGTTCTCGCACTGCAGCGCGGCGGCAAAGGCGATCGCGGTGTTGGAGCGACCCGATCCGGGCGGCCCGGTGAGCAGGAACGCGTGGGTCATGCCCTGCCCGGACGCGGCGGCCCGCAGGGTCTCGATGACCGGCTTCTGGCCGACCAGGTCGTCCCAGACGCTCACAGCAGGGCCTCCACGCGCTCACGGATCGCGGCGGCGATCTCCTCGATCGGGGCTCGGGCGTCGAGCACGAGGTAGTGGTCGGGGTCGGCCGCGGCCATCTGCGTGAACGCCTCGCGGACCCGCTGGTGGAACTCCAGCGACTCCCCCTCGATCCGGTCGCGGCCCTCGAAGCGCCCCAAGCCCGCCGACGGCTCCAGGTCGAGCACGACGGTGAGGTGGGGGCGCAGGTCACCGGTGGCCCAGCGGGCGACGTCCTCGACCTCGCTCACCGGCAGCGTGCGACCGGCGCCCTGGTAGGCCAGCGTGCTGTCGACGTAGCGGTCGGTGATCACGACCGCGCCGCGCGCCAGCGCCGGGAGCACGACCGTGTCGACGTGCTCGGCCTTGTCAGCGGCGTACAACAGCGCCTCGGTGCGGTCCGACAGCTCCCCGGTCTCGGGGCTGAGCACGATGCGCCGCAGCTCGCGCCCCACCGCGGTGTCGCCGGGCTCGAAGGTCAGCACCACCTCGTGGCCGGCGGCCTCCAGGTGCTCGCGCAGCAGCCGCGACTGCGTGGACTTGCCGGAGCCCTCGCCGCCCTCGAAGCACACGAAGACGCCGGTGTCGGTCCAGCGGCCGGGCCAGGTCGGGTGCCGGGTCATGGGGTGAACCTACGGGGCGTTGGGGACAGCGGCGAGGCGGGGGCTCCGCTGGTCGAGGTGCGAGCGCAGCGAGCCACGAGACCTCGTCGGGTCTCGTGGCTCGGCGCTGGCGCGCCTCGCACCTCGACCAGCGACACCGCCTACGACTTCTTGGCCGCCGCCTTCTTCGTCGTCTTCTTCGCAGCCGTCTTCTTGGTCGCGGCCTTCTTGGCCGTCGACTTCTTGGCCGCAGCCTTCTTGGTGGTCTTCTTCGCGCCCTTCTTGGCGCCCTTCTTCGCCGGGCCGCGGGCGCGGCGCTCGGCGAGCAGCTCGGCGGCGCGCTCGAGGGTGAGGTCCTCGACGGTGTCGTCCTTGCGCAGGGTGGCGTTGTACTCGCCGTCGGTGACGTACTCGCCGAACCGACCCGACTTCACCACGACCGGCTGCCCGGAGACCGGGTCGTTGCCGAGCTCCTTGAGCGGCGGGGCGGCCGCGGCGCGACCGCGCTGCTTGGGCTGGGCGTAGATCCGCAGCGCCTCGTCGAGGGTGATGGTGAAGAGCTGGTCCTCCGAGGTCAGCGACCGGGAGTCGCTGCCCTTCTTCAGGTACGGCCCGTAGCGGCCGTTCTGCGCGGTGATCTCGTCCCCGGACTCCGGGTCCTCGCCAACCACGCGCGGCAGCGAGAGCAGCTTGACGGCGTCGTCGAGGGAGATCGAGTCCAGGCTCATCGACTTGAACAGCGAGCCGGTGCGCGGCTTGGCGGACTTCGGGGCGTCCTCGGGCAGCAGCTCGGTGACGTAGGGCCCGAAGCGGCCGTTCTTGGCCACGACCCGCAGACCGGTCTCCGGGTGGGCGCCGAGGTCGATCTCCTCGCCGGCGGGGTTGGCCAGCAGCTCCTTGGCCTTCTCCAGCGTCAGCTCGTCGGGCGGCAGGTCGTCGGGCACGTTGGCGCGTACGCCGGCACCCGCACCGTCCCCGTCGTCGGGCCCGCCGGCCGCCTCGAGGTAGGGGCCGTAGCGCCCGACCCGGAGGTTGATGCCGGAGTCGGCGCCGCCGACCGGGAAGGTGGCCAGCTCGCGGGCGTCGATGTCACCGAGGCCGTCGACGAGGGTCTTGAGGCCCTCGACGTCGCCGGTGCCGAAGTAGAACTCCGCCAGCTCGGTCGAGCGGTCCTTGCGACCGGCCGCGATCTCGTCGAGGACGTCCTCCATCCGGGCGGTGAAGGTGTAGTCGATCTGGCGCGGGAAGTGCTCGGTCAGCAGCCGGATCACCGAGAACGCCAGCCACGCCGGCACCAGCGCGGTGCCCTTCTTGTAGACGTAGCCGCGGTTGAGGATCGTGCCGATGATCGAGGCATACGTCGACGGGCGCCCGATCTCGCGCTCCTCGAGCTCCTTGATCAGGGTCGCCTCGGTGTAGCGCGAGGGCGGCTTGGTCTCGTGGCCGTTGGCCGTCACGCTCGCCGCGGCGACCGTGTCGCCCTCGGCCAGCTGCGGCAGCCGGGTCTCCTGGTCGTCGGTGGCCTTGCCCTCGTCGGTGCCCTCGACGTAGGCCTTGAGGAACCCGTGGAAGGTGATGACGCGACCGGTCGCGGAGAACACGACGTCCTCGCCGGTGGCCGCGGCGCCGCCGAGCCGGATCGTCACCGACTGCCCGACGGCGTCCTTCATCTGCGAGGCGACGGTGCGCATCCAGATCAGCTCGTAGAGCCGGAACTGGTCGCCGGTCAGGCCGGTCTGGGCGGGCGTGCGGAACGACTCGCCGGCGGGCCGGATCGCCTCGTGCGCCTCCTGGGCGTTCTTGACCTTGGAGGTGTACGTCCGCGGGGAGTCGGGGAGGTACTCGGCGCCGTAGAGCTCGCGCACCTGCGAGCGGGCAGCGTTGACCGCGGTGCCCGACAGCGTGGTGCTGTCGGTACGCATGTAGGTGATGTAGCCGTTCTCGTAGAGTCGCTGCGCGACCGACATCGTCACGCTCGCGGACATGCCGAGCTTGCGGCTGGCCTCCTGCTGCAGCGTCGTGGTGCGGAACGGCGGGTACGGCGAGCGGCGGTAGGGCTTGGCCTCGACCGAGCGGACGTCGTACGTCGTGTCCTCGAGCGCGCTGACCAGGGCCTCGGCCCGCGGCCGGTCGAGGTGGACGACCTTGCCCTCGGCGCCGGCCTTGAGGACGCCGTCCTGACCGAAGTCGGAGCCGCGTGCCACGCGCTTCTCGTCGACCGAGTGCAGCTTCGCCGGGAACATCCGCTGCTCGTGCTTGGAGCCGGCGTCGAAGGTGCCCTCGAGGTCCCAGTAGGAGGCGACCTTGAAGGCCATCCGCTCCTTCTCGCGGTCCACCACCAGCCGGGTCGCCACCGACTGCACGCGGCCCGCGGACAGGCCGGACATGACCTTCTTCCACAGCACCGGCGAGACCTCGTAGCCGTAGAGGCGGTCGAGGATGCGGCGGGTCTCCTGGGCCTCGACGAGGTCCATCGCGAGCTCGCGCGGGTTCTCGGCGGCCTCGAGGATCGCGGCCTTGGTGATCTCGTGGAAGACCATCCGCTTGACCGGGATGTTCTTCGGCTTCAGCTCGTCGAGCAGGTGCCAGGCGATCGCCTCCCCCTCGCGGTCCTCATCGGTGGCGAGGTAGAGCTCGTCGGCGTCCTTGAGCAGGCCCTTGAGCTTGGAGATGTGCGACTTCTTGTCGCGCGGCACGACGTAGTAGGGCTCGAAGCCGTTGTCGACGTCGACCGCGAGGCGGCCCCACGGCTTGTCCTTGATCTTCGCCGGGGTGTCGGCGGCGGAGTTGGGGAGGTCGCGGATGTGACCGATGGAGGACTCGACGACGTAGCCCTGGCCGAGGTACCCGCCGATGGTGCGGGCCTTCGCCGGGGACTCGACGATGACGAGCTTGTGTGCCACGGGGCTGGTCGTTCCTTCGATCGGGGGGGCGCTTGCAGGAGTGGTGCGGGCCGGGTCCGAGGGGCCTCGGCGCCGATCACGGTAGCGCGTGCCGGCGACCGCCTCGTTCCCGAGAGGCTGCGGTGGGCGGTCTCAGGGCAGCTGTGGAGAGCCCCGGGAGCACGTCGGCGGATCGTTCTACCCTCGACGGTAGAACCGGACGTACCCTCGAGAGGTGCCCACGTTGAACCTCAAGGACCCCGAGGTCTACCGCTTGGCCCGCGAGCTGGCCGAGCGGCGCGGCACGTCCATGACCGCGGCCGTGCGCGCCGCGCTGGTCGAGGCGGTCGAGCGGGAGCCCGCCCGACCTGCACGGGCCGATCTCGATGAGCTGCTCGCCATCGCCCGACGCTCTGCGGCCCGCCCCGAGCCCTACCTCAGTGATGAGGACCTGTACGACGAGCGAGGGCTACCGCGGTGATCGTGGACACGTCAGCACTTGTCGCCGTGCTCCGGGACGAGCCGGACGCGGAGAGGCTGCTGCAGGCCATGATCGTCACCCCCGCGGTCACTCGCTGACCAAGAAGCCCTCACGCACCAGCTCGGCGACCACCGGCAGGTAGTCCTCGCGGGTGGCGGCGGGGTCGAGGTCGAGGATCTCGGCGAGCGCGTCGAGGATCTGCCCGACCTCCAGGTCGCCGTCGCAGGCGCCCACCAGGCCGGCCACGACGGTGTCGGCGGTGCGGGCGCGGCGCAGGCCGGTCTGCTGACGCAGCACGATCGTCTCGGGGTCCTCGGCACCGACGGGGCCGAGGGTCTCCTGGCGTACGTCGGGGCGCAGGGTCAGCCGGGCGCCCGGGCCCGCGTCCGCGTGGACCGCCCGGCCCCAGGCCGCGACCGCGGGCGCGATCGGCTGCTCGACGTCGTACGGCCAGGCCAGCAGCTCGCGCGCCGGGCCACCGGCCTCGGAGCCGGTGCGCCGGTGCAGGTGGATCCAGCCGAAGCCGACCGCCTCGATGGCCTGCTCGTCGAACCACGACAGCCAGGTGTCGTAGCGCTGGTGGTAGTCCTCGAGCCGCACCGCGCCCGTGGAGGGGTGGTGGCCGGCGTCCTTGAGCCACAGCTCGACGTACGCCGCCGGGTCGAGGACCTCGCGCTGCACGACGAGCGCGTCGACGTCCTCCGAGAGCCACGGCGCGAGCCGCTCGTCCCACGGCTGGTCGCGGGCGATGACCCAGTTGGCCAGCACCTGGCACCAGCCGCCGGGCGTGAGGTGGCCGGGCGCGGCGCGGACGATGTCCTCGACGACCCGGTCACCGGGCAGGCCCGAGTCGCGGTAGACCAGCCGCTCCCCGGTGGCCGGCGAGATCACGAACGGCGGGTTGGTGGCGATGAGGTCGAACCGATCGCCTCGCACCGGCTCGAAGAACGACCCGTCGCGGACCTCGACGCGCTCCTCGACGTCGTTGAGGGCGGCGTTGAAGCGGGTCAGCCGCAAGGCGCGGGCGTTGACGTCGGTGGCGACCACGCTGCCCGCGTGGCGGGCGAGGTGCAGCGCCTGCACGCCGCAGCCGGTGCCGAGGTCGAGCGCCCGCTCCACGGGGTCGCGCAGGGTCAGCTGGGCGAGGCTGGTGGAGGCCGGGCTGATGCCCAGCACGTGGTCGGGGCCGACCCGCTGGGCGGTGCCGTCCAGGCCGGGGGTCAGGTCGGAGGCGACCCACAGGTGCTCGTCGTCGGTGGCGTAGGGCCGCACGTCGAGGCGCGCGGCGACCTCGCCGACGCTCTGCTCGAGGAGCCCCTCGGCGCACAGGTCGTCGACCAGTCCGGGCAGCGCCGCCTCGGCCGCCGACAGCCCGACCGGCACCTGCAGAAGGAACAGCCGCACCAGCGTCGACAGCGGCGAGCCGTCGCGGGTGCGCCGCAGCCCGGGCACCGTCTCGTTGCGGGCGAGCGCGTCGTGCGCCAGCGGGCCCAGCAGGCCGGCGACCGCGTCGTAGGTGAAGTCGGCGGCGAGGAGGGCGTCCCTCAGCCGGTGCGGGAGGTCCTGGGAGCTGCTCACCCCCCGAGCCTAGAAGAGCCGGCACGAGGACCCCCGTGGACGGGCGCCACTGCGACGCCGCACCTGCCACCATCACTGCATGTCCCTCCCCCGCCCGTCCTCCGACCGCACCGCCGTCGTCACCGGCGCCTCCTCGGGCATCGGCGCCGAGATCGCCCGTGAGCTGTCGCGGCGCGGCCACCACGTCACGCTCGTCGCCCGCTCCGAGGACAGGCTCCGAGCGCTCGCCGAGGAGCTCGCCGCGCAGCCGTCGTACGCCGGCTCCGCGGTGCTGCCCTGCGACCTCGGCGACCGCGCGGCCCGCGCCGCCCTCGCCGACACCCTGCTGGCCGGCGAACGGAGCGTGGAGGTGCTGGTCAACAACGCCGGGCTCTCCACCCTCGGCCCCGTCGCCGCCTCCGACCCCGAGGCCGAGATGGGCATGGTCGAGGTCGACGTCGTCGCGGTGGTCGACCTCTGCTCTCGGCTGCTGCCCGGCATGGTCGACCGCGGCCGCGGGGCGGTGCTCAACGTCGCGTCCACGGCGGCCTTCCAGCCGCTGCCCGGCCAGGCGGGGTACGGCGCCGGCAAGGCGTTCGTGCTGTCCTACACCCAGTCGCTGGCGGGTGAGCTGCGCGGCACCGGCGTCACCGCCACGACCCTGTGCCCGGGGCCGGTGCACACCGGTTTCGGCGAGCGCGCCGGCTTCTCCCAGGAGGACGCCGAGGCGGCGCTGCCCCCGGTGATGTGGGTGTCGGCGGAGCAGGTGGCGCTCGATGCCGTGAAGGGTCTCGACCGCGGTCGGCTCGTCGTCATCCCCGGCCGCGCCAACCGGGTCGCGGCGGCGTTCGCCCAGGTCACCCCGCGCTCGCTGCTGCTGCCGGTGCTGGTCAAGAACCACCCCGGCCTGCGGTGACCCGCTCGCGCCGCACCCGGGCCGCGGCGCAGGACCTGGGGTCGGTCACTCGGCGAGGGAGCCGAGGTAGAGGTCCTCGGGGCAGCCGAAGGAGTACTCGATCGGCAGCACGCCCGTCGGGCCGTCCAGGCCGTGCACGACACCGGCGCTGAGGTCCACGACCAGCTCGACACCGCTGCCGTCGGCGACCACCCAGGAGCCGTTCCCGAGGTCCTGCACGGCCACGGCCTCGTCGAAGTAGTACGCCGGCAGCACGTCGTTGCCCACCGCCACCGCGAAGGCGGCGCAGTCGGCCTCGGTGGAGCGGAAGAAGGCCACTGCCTCCTCGCCGCTCGGGCCGCTCGACGCCTCCTCCACCGGCGCCTCCTCCACCGACGCCGGGTCCGCGGGCTCGGTGACCGGGTCCACCGCCGGCTCGTCGACGACCTCGACGGTCGGGGCGGCCGGCGCGGTGCCGGTGGAGTCGTCGTCGCCGCAGGCGACGAGCACCGGCGCGAGCGCGACGGCGAGCACCGGGAGGAGCAGGGACGAGGAGGCCGTGCGGGTGCTGCGCATGCTCCACCGTGGCACGGATGCGGCGCCCGGTGGCGCCACGGGCCGGCGGTAGTCACAACGGGCCAGCCCGAACGGACTACGCGGGGCCCGCGGGATGGGCACTTCGGGCAGGAACCCGTGACAACCACGTCCTAGGACCTCCCGCGGTTTTACCGTCGCAGCACCGGGTCGGCGCGCCTTGGGAGGGGCGCGCCACCCGGATCTCGATCACCCACCGGGAGGGACCCTCATGCTGCTCAGGCTGCACCGCCGCGCGCTCGCGCCCGCGCTCTCACTCGTCCTCGCGGCCGGCGGCGTCACGCTGACGGCCGCACCCGCCACCGCCGCACCGCGCCCGGCCGCGACTACCCAGACCCAGCAGGCCGACGGGCTGCTCGGCGTGCTGGAGGCCGTCATCAAGCCGCTGATCTCCGGCATCGGCGGCGTGGGCGAGACCCTGACACTCAGCCTGCCGCAGTGGAACCTTCCGGGCGTCACCAACGACGTGCAGTGGCTCTCCGGTGGCTCGCCGATCCCCGGCGCCACCGGCACCAGCTTCGTGCCCACCCTCGAGCAGGCCGGCAGCGCAGTCCAGGCGGAGGTCACGGGTAGACTGCTGGGCCTGCTCCCGGTCGAGTACGTCACCAACGCCATTCCGATCCCGCTGCCCGGCGGAGGCGGTGGCGGTGGTGGCGGGGCCGAGGACCCGACCCTGGAGGTCCTGCAGGACCCCAGCATCACCGGCATCCCCGGCGTCGGCTCGCTGCTGCAGATCCTCAACCCGATCTGGAGCCTCCCGGGCGTGACGACCACCTACCAGTGGTTCGTCGACAACGTGCCGGTCCCCGGCGCGACCGGCCCGACGTTCGTGCCCGGCTTCGAGGACGCCGGCAAGCAGGTGCACGCGCTGGTCACGGGGACCCTCGCCGGCCTGCCGATCATCAGCGCGCTGACCAACTACCTGCCGATCCCGGCCGCCACCGAGGAGCCGCTCGCGGCCACCTCGGCCGCGACCATCACCGGGACGGCGAAGGTCGGCAAGGTCGTCAGCGTCGAGGACCCGACGTGGAACGAGGAGGGTGTCGAGCACGCCTACCAGTGGCTGCGCGACGGCTCCCCGATCGCAGGTGCCACGGGCAAGACCTACACGCTGACCCCCCAGGACTACGGCCGCCGGATCCTGGTCAAGGTGACCGGCTCCAAGGAGGGCTGGACCGACAGCACCGTGGACAGCCAGGAGGTCTCGCCGGCCCTCGGGGACGCCCTCACGTTCACCTCGCAGCCGTCGGTCTCGGGCACGGTCGCCCTGGGCCGCACCCTCACCGCGCTCCCCGGCGCCTGGGGCTCCGGGGACACCCCCACGTTCACCTACCAATGGCGTCGGGGCGGCCAGGTGATCACGGGCGCCACGTCCTCGACGTACGTCGTCGGCACCGACGACCTGGGCTCCACCCTGGCCGTCACGGTCACGGCCACGCGGGCGGCGTACGCGCCCGGGCTGTTCACGACATCGGCGCTGCCGGTGGCCAAGCTCGCCTCCGCGACCACGCTCAAGGGCAGGAAGAAGGCCCGCGTCGGCAAGCCGGTCCGGGTGAAGGTCGGCGTGCTGGTCGACGGATTCGCCCCCGACGGCGTGGTGAGCCTCCTCGACGGCACCAAGACCCTCAAGCGGCTGCGCATCGCGCGGGGCACCAAGAAGGTCAAGCTGCCGAAGCTGTCGAAGGGCAAGCACGTCATCACCGCGGTGTACGCCGGCTCCGACGCGACCGAGGAGTCGCGCTCGAAGCCGCTGAAGCTGAAGGTGCGGCCGCGCCGCTGAGCCGGCCGGCCCAGCCCCCTGACGCGCACAGCGCCCCCACCCAGGTGCCGGGTGGGGGCGCTGTGCGTCTCTGGCGGGGCGGGGGACCGTGGGGACGGAGCCGCTCAGTCCTGGGCCGCACAGATGGCGCGCCGCTCCTCGATCCTGGCGGCCACCTCCTGGGCCCGGGGGCCGTACTCGCCGGCCCTGGCCCGCTCTGCCAGCCCCCGCGCCGCCTCCGCGCGCTCCTCGGCGGGCAGCGAGCGCAGCTCCCGGAGGTCCTCGCGCAGCTCGACCGGCAGCTGCTCCCGCAGTCGTGCCCGGTGGGCGCCGCGCTCGTCGTGACGGCGCTCGGCCACCAGCCTCGCCCGCTCCCCGTAGCCACCGTCCAGCGCCGTACGCCGGATCTCCCGCAGCGCCCCGCGGCGCTCGCCGGGCTCGAGGTCGCGCAGTGCCTCGAGGTCCTCGGCCAGCGCGTCGGGCAGGCGGTCCCGGACGGCACCGCAGGCGAGCGCCGGCGCCTGCGTCGCGGTCGGGGTGACGTCGGTGACGGGCTCGGTGGCCGTCGACGAGGGCACCATGGTGGCGACCGTGAGTCCGGCGGCGACCAGTCCGGCGGCACCCGCGGCGAGCGTGTTCGTGAGCAGCATGTCCTTCTCCTGTGTGCGGTGGGTGGTTCGCCGTCCACGGTGTCGCGGTGGGGTGGCCGCTTCGTCAGGGTCGTGTTCGGGTTCGGTAAGGGTGATCGCCGACCGGGGCCACGGGGGCGGCACAACGCCTAGCGTGGAGCCGTGGACAGCGCACGCGGGTTGGTCCTCGTCGTGGAGGACGAGACGTCGATCGCCGACCTCGAGAGGCGCTACCTCGTGCGCGAGGGCTACTCCGTCCACCTGGAGCCCGACGGGGAGTCCGCTCTGCTCGCTCTCCAGCGACTGCGCCCGGCGGCGGTGCTGCTCGACGTCGGCTTGCCCGGCGACCTCGACGGCGTCGAGGTCTGCCGGCGGATGCGGGAGCGGGGCGACTGGACGCCAGTCCTCTTCGTCACCGCCCGTGACGACGAGGTCGACCGCGTGACCGGGCTGGAGCTCGGCGCCGACGACTACGTCACCAAGCCGTTCTCGCCGCGCGAGCTCGTTGCGCGGCTCGGCGCGGTGTTGCGCCGGTCCGAGGGGCGGCCGGGCCGGCGCCGCTGGCGCGTCGGCGAGCTCGAGGTGGACCTCGACACCCGTCGCGCGAGCATCACCGGCGAGCCCGTGGACCTCACCCCCACCGAGCTCAACCTGCTGCACACGCTGCTGTCCGCGCGCGGACGTGCCATGGACCGCGCCGAGCTGCTCGCCACCGCCTGGGGCCAGGCCGACTACGCCGGGAGCCGCACCGTGGACGTGCACGTCGCCCAGCTGCGGGCCAAGCTCGGCGCGCACTGCCCCGTGGAGACCGTGCGCGGCATCGGCTACCGCGTCACCGGGGCGGAGCGGGGATGAGCCTCACCGCCCGCCTGGGCCTGGCGATGGCGGCCGCGGCCGCGGTCTCCGCGCTGCTCGCCGGTGCCCTGACCGCGCCGCTGCTCGCCGACGCCTCCAGCGACGCCCTGCGGGCACCGCTGGGCCGGCAGGCCGACCTGCTCTCGCGCCTCCCGCTGCTCGCGCTCACCGGGCCCCGCGGCGAGGCCGTCGCGGAGCGTCACGACCTCGAGGTGGGAGTGGTGCTCCCCGACGGACAGCCCCAGGGGGTCGCCGCGGTCCTCACCGACGCCGAGCTGGCCGACCTCGAGGACGGCCGCCGCGTCTCCTCGACGGGGACCCTGGACGGGCGCACCGTGCTCGTCGAGGCACGACCCGGCCGCGGCGGCGGCGCCGTGGTGCTCGTGGCCGACGACTCGATCGCCGACGCGGCCGCCCGCGGCGTACGACGCAGGGTCCTGCTCGCGCTGGGCGTCGGCCTGCTCGCGGGGCTGGGGGCCGCCTGGGTGCTGGCCAGGCGGGTGGCGCGACCCCTCTCGCAGACCGCCGCGGCGGCGCGGCGGATGGCCGACGGGGAGCGGGGAGTCCCCCTGCCGGACAGCTCCCTGCCCGAGGTCCGCGACGTCACCTCCGCGCTCGGCTCGCTGGACCGGGCCCTGGTGGGCAGCGAGGACCGGCAACGCCGGTTCCTGCTCTCGGTCAGCCATGAGCTGCGCACGCCCCTGACGGCGGTCCGCGGCTACGCCGAGGCCCTCGCCGACGGGGTCGTGCCCCCCGAGGAGACCCCGGAGGTCGGGCGGACCCTCGGTGCCGAGGCCGCACGCCTGGAGCGCTACGTCACCGACCTGCTCCGGCTCGCACGGCTGCAGGTGGACGGCTTCTCGGTCGAGCCCCGCGACACCGACCTCGCGCCGACGCTGCGGGCCGCGGTCGCCGCCTGGGGCACCGCCACCGGCGAGGTCGAGGTGGTGGCCGAGGTCGAGGACGCGCTGCCGCTCAGGACCGACCCCGACCGGGTGCGCCAGGTGCTCGACGCGCTCGTCGACAACGCCACGCGGGTCTGCTCGCCCGGCGACCGGGTTGTGGTGGCGGGGCGACGGGTCGACACCGGCGTACGCCTCGAGGTCCGTGACTCCGGGCCGGGCCTCACCGACGACGACCTGGCCGTGGCGTTCGACCCCGGCGTCCTCCACGAGCGGTACGCCGACAGCGGCTCGGTCCGACGCGCCGGGAGCCACGGGATCGGGCTCGCCGTGGTCCGCCAGCTGGTCGCGGCCCTGGGCGGGACGGTGAACGCCGCCCACGCCCGGGAGGGCGGGGCGGCGTTCGTGGTGGACCTGCCGGAGGCGGCTCAGCCGACCGCGGCGGGCTCCTCGTCGGAGATGACCGCCGAGCGGCGCTTGGACACGTAGACCGCGGCCGCGATGCCGATCGTCGCCACGAGGGCGATGACGACCGACATCGGACGGTTGGCGTCCTCGCCGACGGTGAGGGAGATGACCGCGCCCACGATGAGCAGCGAGACGAGGTTCATCACCTTCAGCAGCGGGTTGATCGCCGGGCCGGCGGTGTCCTTGAACGGGTCACCGACGGTGTCGCCGATGACGGTCGCGGCGTGGGCCTCGGAGCCCTTGCCGCCGTGGTGGCCGTCCTCGACGAGCTTCTTGGCGTTGTCCCAGGCCCCACCGGCGTTGGCGAGGAAGACCGCCATCAGCGTGCCGGAGCCGATCGCCCCGGCGAGGAAGCCGGCCAGCGCACCGACGCCGAGACCGAAGCCGACCGCGATCGGCGCCAGGATCGCGAGGATGCCCGGGGTGGCCAGCTCGCGCAGCGAGTCGCGGGTGACGATGTCGACGACCTTGCCGTACTCCGGGCGGCCGGTGCCCTCCATGATCCCGGGGATGTCGCGGAACTGGCGCCGCACCTCCATCACCACGGCGCCCGCGGCCCGGCCGACGGCGTTGATCGCCAGACCCGAGAACAGGAAGACGACCGCGACGCCGATCAGCAGGCCGACCAGGACGTCGGGGCTGAACACGAAGAAGCTGCCCACGAAGTCGATCGCGTCGCCCTCGGTGACCCCGTCCAGGTCGGCGATCCGCTCGATGGCGGTGCCGATGTAGGAGCCGAAGAGCGCACTCGCCGCGAGCACCGCCGTGGCGATCGCGATGCCCTTGGTGATCGCCTTGGTGGTGTTGCCGACCGCGTCGAGCTCGGTGAGGATCTGCGCGCCCTCGTCGCTGACGTCGCCGGACATCTCCGCGATGCCCTGGGCGTTGTCGGAGACCGGGCCGAAGGTGTCCATCGCGACGATCACGCCGACGGTCGTCAGCAGGCCGCAGCCGGCCAGCGCGACCGCGAACAGCGCGATCGAGAGGGACCCGGCGCCGAGCAGGAACGCACCGAACACGGCGGCCCCGATCACCAGCGTCGTGTAGACGGCCGACTCGAAGCCGACCGACAGGCCGGACAGGATGACCGTGGCCGCGCCGGTCAGCGACGTACGCCCGACGTCCTTGACCGGACGGAACTCCGTGCCGGTGAAGTAGCCGGTGAGCGCGAGGATCGCGGCGGCGAGCACGATGCCGATGAGCACGGCGAGGGCCGCGATGACCGCCGGGCTGCCGCTGGCCGCGTCGAAGCCGAAGGCCGAGTCGAGCGGACTGCCCCCCTCGAGGCCGCTGAGCTCGGAGAAGTCGCCGGGCAGGTAGACGAAGGCCAGCAGCACGCTGGCGACGGCGCCGATGCCGGCGGAGATGTAGAAGGCCCGGTTGATCGTGGTCAGGCCGTTCTCGCCGGCACGCGGCTGGCAGAGGTAGATGCCGGCCACCGCGGTCAGCGCACCGATCGCGGGGATCAGCAGCGGGAAGACCAGGCCCTTGTCGCCGAAGGCCTGGGAACCCAGGATCAGCGCGGCCACCAGCGTCACGGCGTAGGACTCGAAGAGGTCCGCGGCCATGCCCGCGCAGTCGCCCACGTTGTCACCGACGTTGTCGGCGATGGTCGCGGCGTTGCGGGGGTCGTCCTCGGGGATGTTGTTCTCGACCTTGCCGACCAGGTCGGCACCCACGTCGGCGGCCTTGGTGAAGATGCCGCCGCCGACACGCATGAACATCGCCAGCAGGGCCGCACCGAAGCCGAAGCCCTCCAGCACCTCCGGCGCGTCGTCCTGGAAGCACAGCACCACGACGCTGGCGCCGAGCAGGCCCAGGCCGACGGTGAGCATGCCGACGGTGGCGCCGGTGCGGAAACCGATGTGCATGGCCGGGTCGCGGCCCTGGGTCTGCGCGGCCGCGGCCACACGGAGGTTGGCCTGGACGGCCAGCGACATGCCGAAGTAGCCGACGGCGGCGGAGAACCCGGCGCCCCCGAGGAAGGCGACGGAGCGGAAGATCCGCACCACCGCGTCGTCGGCGGGCAGCGCGAGCAGCGCGAAGAACGCGATGCCGGCGAAGATCGCGAGCGTGCGGAACTGCCGCGTGAGGTAGGCGTTGGCCCCCTCCTGCACGGCTTGGGCGATGGACTTCATGTTGTCGGTGCCCTCGGCGGCGGACATCACCTCGGCGCGGAACATCGCGGCCATCGCCAACGCACCGAGTGCGATGAGAGCGACGACGACGACGAGCACGAGGTTGCCACCGGAGACGTCCACGACGATGGGAACGGTCCCCGTCATGCGCTTCCTCCTGGGTCGGAGCTGTGCAGCTCGGTGCGGACGCAGCAGCGGGAGTGTGAGCCACGTCTCACTGGAACGTGCCGGAGTCTACGCACGGCAAAGGCCCTGGTCGCAGCACTGTGTGACGCGCGCCACAACGAGTCACCCGGTCGGTGCGCCTGGGTGCGGGTGCGGACGGCGCGTTCGTACGCTGCCCGGTCGAGGTCGCCGTCAACGTCGCGAGGAGCGGGTCCCGTCAGGGACGGGAGTGGATCAGGAGGCGGCCAGCGCGGCTTCGGCGCTGTCGTGGATGACGAAGACCTTCGCCAGGCCGGTGATCCGGAAGATCTTGAGCAGCCGGTCCTGGGTGCAGACCAGCTGCAGCGACCCGTCGTGGGCGCGGACCTTCTTCAGTCCGCCCACGAGGACACCGAGGCCGGTGGAGTCGAGGAACTCGACGGCCTCCATGTCGATCACGAGGTCGTAGACGCCGGCGGCGACGAGCTCGGTGATCTTGTCGCGCAACTTCGGCGCTGTGTAGACATCGATCTCACCGCCGACGGTGACAACGGTCGTGCCGTCGACGTCGCGCGTGGCGAGGGTGAGGTCCACGTGTTGCTCCCTGTCGGCTGGGGGTAGGTCGAAGGTACTCCAGGTCGTGCGGCGTGCAGGCACGCCCCCCGCCCTGCTCGACCACAGGATATGAAACCACGACGCCCCGAGGCGCGCACAGAAAGGTAAAGGCGTGCCCGCCTGTGCGCCACACCCGAGCGGTGACCGCTCACCTGTTCAGGTGGTGTCGGTGGGGTTTGCGAGGATCCGGGCATGGCCGGCCCCAGCACGACCCTCCCCGGGACGACCCGTCCCGTGACCGGTCTGCTTGAGCGGCTGGCCGCGGTGCCGGGTCGGGCCGAGCGGCTGACCCACGTCGAGGAGCTGGCGCCCCGCGCGGCGGTGGGTGCCCCGTGGCCGGCCTGGGTCCCGGAGCAGGTGCGAGCGGCGTACGAGGCGAGGGGCGTGGTGGAGCCGTGGGCCCACCAGGTCGCCGCCGCGGACGCCGCGTGGCGCGGGCAGCACGTCGTGCTGTCGACCGGCACGGCGTCGGGCAAGTCGCTGGCCTTCCAGGTGCCGGCGCTGTCGCGGGTGCTCGAGTCCCGCGGCGCGCGGGGGCAGCGCGGCGCGTCGGTGCTCTACCTCTCGCCGACCAAGGCGCTCGCCCAGGACCAGCTCTCCTCGCTGCACGACCTCGGCACCGGGGTCCGGCTCGCCACGCACGACGGCGACAGCAGCCGCGAGCAGCGCGAGTGGACCCGCGACCACGGCGAGTACGTCCTCACCAACCCCGACATGCTCCACCGCAGCCTGCTGCCCGGCCACGAGCGCTGGACCGGCTTCTGGCGGTCGCTGTCGCTGGTGGTCGTCGACGAGTGCCACCACTACCGCGGCGTCTTCGGGGCACACGTCGCCCACGTGCTGCGCCGGTTGCGGCGCGTCTGCGCGTCGTACGCCGCCGAGCCGACGTTCGTGCTGGCCTCCGCCACGGTGGCCGACCCGGCCGCGGCCGCGCACCGGCTCACCGGACTCGACGTGCTCGCGGTGGAGGAGGACGCCTCGCCGCGCGGCCGGGTCACCGTGGGGCTGTGGGAGCCGCCGCTGACCGAGCACCTCGGCGAGAACGACGCCCCGGTGCGTCGTGCGGCCTCCTCCGAGACCGCCGACCTGCTGACCGACCTGGTGGTCGAGGGCGTGCGCAGCCTGGCGTTCATCCGCTCGCGCCGCGGGGCCGAGCAGGTGGCGGTGACCTCCGCGGGCCTGCTCGAGGAGGTCGACCCGTCGCTGGCGGGACGCGTGGCGGCCTACCGCGGCGGCTACCTCCCCGAGGAGCGGCGCGAGATCGAGCAGCGACTCCGCTCGGGCGAGCTGCTGGGGCTGGCGGCGACCAACGCGCTCGAGCTCGGGATCGACGTGAGCGGCCTCGACGCCGTGCTGGTGGCCGGGTTCCCCGGCACCCGGGCCGCCTTCTGGCAGCAGGTCGGGCGTGCCGGCCGCGGGGCGCAGGACGCCGCGGCCCTGCTGGTCGCCCGCGACGACCCGCTGGACACCTACCTGGTGCACCATCCCGAGTCGTTGTTCGGCCGACCGGTCGAGGCGACGGTCTTCGACCCCGCCAACCCCTACGTCCTGGGGCCGCACCTCGCAGCGGCCGCGCAGGAGCGGCCGCTCACGCGCGCCGACCTGGCGGCGTACTGGCCCGGGGCGGAGCCGCTCGTCGACGACCTCGTGGCCCGCGGCCTGCTGCGTAAGCGGCCGCACGGCTGGTTCTGGACCGACCGCAGCCGGGCCGCCGACCTCGCCGACATCCGCTCCAGCGGCGGGCAGCAGGTGCAGCTCATCGAGGCCGGCACCGGCCGCGTGGTCGGCACCGTCGACGGCGGACGGGCCCACGGCACGGCCCACCCCGGCGCGGTCTACGTGCACCGCGGCGAGACCTACCTCGTGCGCGAGCTCGACCTCGACGACCACGTCGCCGTCCTCGAGCGCGACGACCCCGACTACTCCACCTCCGCCCGCGAGCTGACCGACATCGCGGTCGTCGAGGAGCGGGACAGCCGGTGGTGGGGGCCGTGCCGGCTGGTGCTCGGCCAGGTGGACGTCTCCCAGCAGGTGGTGTCGTTCCTGCGGCGGCGCCAGCCCGGCGGCGAGGTGCTCGGCGAGGAGCCGCTCGACCTGCCCGAGCGCACGCTGCGCACCAGCGCCGTGTGGTGGACGATCCCCCCGGCCGAGCTCGAGGCGTGCGGCCTCGACCCCGGCGACCTTCCGGGCGCGGCGCACGCGGCCGAGCACTGCTCGATCGGCCTGCTCCCGCTCTTCGCCACCTGCGACCGCTGGGACATCGGCGGCGTCTCCACCGCCCTGCACCCCGACACCGCCACGCTGACCGTCTTCGTCCACGACGGGCACCCCGGCGGGGCCGGGTTCGCCGAGCGCGGCTTCCACGCCGCCGGCGCCTGGCTGCGCGCCACCCGCGAGACCATCGCCTCCTGCGAGTGCGTCGAGGGCTGCCCGTCGTGCATCCAGTCGCCCAAGTGCGGCAACCAGAACAACCCGCTCGACAAGGCCGGCGCGCTCGTCCTGCTCGACCTGCTGCTGGCCCACGCCCCGCTGGACTGAGCGGCACCTCAGCGCCGCGCGACGGGTGCGGCCCGAGCATGCCCGGCCCTACGCTGCGTGCATGGTCGTCCTGGGTCTGCTCCTGCTCCTCCTCGGTGCCGTCGTCATCCTGGTCGGGGTCCTGACCGCCGACACCACCGGCACCGGGACGGGCATCGGCGTCGAGGTGCTGGGGATCGACGTGTCGCCCGTGACGCTGTTCCTCCTGGGTGTCGGGGCCGCTGCGGCCGTGCTGTGGGGGTTCTCGCTGACCAGGCTCGGGGCCAGGAAGGCGATGCAGGCCCGCCGGGAGCACAAGAAGCTGACCGAGCTGTCGGAGAAGCTGGACCGCGCGCGTGCCGAGGAGCGCGAGGACGACTGAGTCGCGGCCGCCGCCGGCCCCGCCCGAGCGGTGCCCACCAGGGCGGCCTCGGGTCCCCACCGGCTCGGCGCGTCCACCGCGACGACGACCTCCACGCTGCTGCCGTCGGTGGTGCACGAGGTGACCTCGGCGCCGTTGCGTCGCGCGACGTCGGCGGCCGTCGCGCACGGGTCGCCGGTGGCGCCTGACAGTGTGCCGGCGCCGGCGCCGGCGAGCGCGGCGAGGTCGGCGGCCGCCCGCGCCTGACGGTGCGCAGCGAACCACGCCCCCACCTCCCCCAGGGCCAGTCCCACGAGGAGCAGGAGGCCCAGGCAGGCGACCGCGGCGGCGGTGGCGGCACCGGAGTCGGTACGCCGAGTCAGGGGTCGGCACGCGGGTCGGGTCACGGGTCGGGTCATGGGCCCACTCCCCCGGCGGCCGGCTCACGGGCGGCTGTCGCCTCGCCGCTCACCCGCGCCCCGGGCAGCACCGCGAGCAGGCCGCCGGGGCCGGCCACCGAGGCGCTCACCGTGACCACCACGAGCCCGTCGGCGTCGTCGATGACCACCCGGCTGCCCGGCGGTCCGATCCGCGTGGCCAGGTCGGTCGCCACGGACACGTCCTCCCCGCGGGCCAGGGCTCGCGCCGCCTCCCGGGCGGCGTCGGTGGCACGCAGCTGACCCAGCCCCACGACCATCAGCCAGACCAGCCCGGCCGTGACGGCGAGGAGCAGCGGCAGCACCATGGCCAGCTCGGCGGTCACCGCCCCGCGCTCGCCACGACCGGTCCGGGTCATCCGACGCCCAGCAGCCCGAGCACGTGGTCGAACAGCGTGGTCAGCAGCTGGTCGCCGAAGCCGCCGCTCAGCATCGTGTAGAGCAGACCGGCCAGTCCGGCGCCGGCCGCGGTGCCGACGGCGTACTCCGCGGTCGTGATGCCGTCCTGCGCCCGGCGCTCGTGCCGGCGCGGACGGGTCGGGTGGGTGGGTCGGGGCATGGCGCCTCCTGGGTCCGGGGCCGCCCGATGCGGCCCGAGGACACCCAGGCTGGTCGCCGGACGGCCCTCGCAGGGGCGCTGCGGGCCCGCCTGGGGAGACCGCCGGATCGGCCCGGGCGTGTGGACGACCGCCGGGCCCCTTGACGGGACAGCCGGGGGACCCGGCGCAACCTTCCGGAAGGACGCGCCGGTTCGGCAGGCACAGCAGGATCACCAGAGGTCGGCGAGGAGGGCGGCGGCCAGCGGGACGATGCCGAGCACCACGAACGACGGCAGCAGGCACAGCCCGAGCGGGACCGCAGCGCGCACACCCACGCGGCGGGCCCGGTCCTCGACCTCGGCACGGGCCTGCTCGGCCGACCGCACGGCGAGGCGGGCGATGGCGTCGGCCACCGGGGTGCCGCTCTCGTGGGCGCGGGCCAGCGCCCGACCCAGCGGCGCGAGGGCAGGATCGTCGGCCAGGCGGCGCCACACGGCAGCGGGATCGGCACCCAGCGAGAGGGCGTGGGTGCGGGCGAGGAGCCGGTCGGCCGTGGGCCCCGGCAGGGCGTCGGCGGCGTGCCTGAGCGCGTGCGCCGGGTCGCTGCCCGCACGCACGGCGTCGGCGGCCAGACCGACCAGGTGCGGCAGGTCCGCACGGGCCCGGACGGTCGCTCGCCGCTCGGCGGAGGACTCGCCGCGGCCGGCGGCGGTCCACACCAGCACCGCGCCGGCGAGGCCGACCGCGGGACCGAGCAGCGGCCCGAGCAGGTCGCGCCCCCACGTCAGCCCCGCGACGACGGCCAGGGCGGCGGCCACCCCCCGCTGCCGTCGTACGTCGCTGGGCGGCCGCGGCCCGCGAGGGATCGGAGCCCGGGGGCGGCCCGGACGGTGCGCGAGCAGCACGGCGAGGGCTGCGCACGCGGCGGCCAGGACCGTCATCGCTCGACCGACCGGGCGAGCAGCTCGATCCAGGCCAGACCGCCGAGCAGCAGGCCTCCCCCGAGCGCGAGGCAGGCCCACCCGGCGGGCCCGCCCAGGAGCCAGGCGAGCGGGTCCCCTCCTGAGCCGGAGCCCATCAGCCACGCCAGGACCGGCAGCCCGGCCACGAGGCGTCCCGTGGCGCGGGCCGAGGCCAGCTCGGAGGTGACGACCCGGCGGCTGGACTCGCCGGCACGGAGGTCGTCGGCGACCCGGGCGAGGGCGGCGGCCAGGCCCTGGCCGGTGCGGCCGGAGACCTGCCAGGCGGCACCGACCAGGCGCAGCCCGTCGGCGCCGGGGGCCAGGGCGGCGACGCGCCAGGCGCCGGGCACGTCGAGCCCGACCCGGTGGGCGGCCAGCACGGGTCCCAGCGGCGGCCAGTCCCGGGCGGCCCGCGCCAGGGCCCGGTCGGGTCCGGAGCCGGCGCCGAGCTCCTCGGCGAGGGCCTCGCAGCACTCGCGGACCCGGGCGGCGGTGTCGCGGGCGGTGACCAGCTGTCGCCGCGCGAGCACGAGCCACCGGACCCCGAGCGCCAGCAGGCCCAGCAGCACGGGCCCCACGACCACCGGGGCGACCAGTGCACCGGCGGACGGCGACAGCGCCAGCACGACGCCGAGGCAGCCCCCGGCACCGGCGACCGGGGCTCCCCAGGACGGCCGGGCCGACCGTGCTCGCGGGACGGCGGGGACCAGCAGCGCCGCCGCGGCAGCGGCCAGCAGCCCCGCGAGCAACCCCTCGGGCGACCCCGCAGGCAGCCCCGCGACGAGCGCCGGTGCGACCAGGGGGCTCATGCCCGGCCCAGCACGTCGGCCAGCCGGTCCGCGCCGGGGCCGTCGACCACCCTGCCGTCCTGGATCCGTGCGGCGGTGAGCATCGAGACGGTGCCGTCGGGACGCCGGGTGGGGACGGCGACCTCGTCGATGCGACGGGTGCCGTCGCGGTGGCGGCGCAGGTGCAGCACGACCTCCACCCCGGCCGCGAGCTGGCTGTGGGCCGCGGCCCGGTCGAGACCGGCGGCCAGCGCGAGCGCCTCGACCCGGGCGGGGACGTCGGCGGCGGTGTTGGCGTGCAGGGTGCCGCAGCCGCCCTCGTGCCCGGTGTTGAGGGCGGCGAGCAGCTCGACCACCTCCGCGCCGCGCACCTCGCCGACGACGATCCGGTCCGGTCGCATCCGCAGGGCCTGGCGGACCAGGTTGTGCAGCGGCAGCGCCCCGGACCCCTCGAGGTTGGCGGGGCGGGCCTCGAGCGAGACGACGTGCGGGTGCGCCGGCGCGAGCTCGGCGGCGTCCTCGACGACGACGATCCGTTCGGTCGGCGGGACCAGCCCGAGCAGGGTCGCGAGGACGGTGGTCTTGCCGGTGCCGGTGCCGCCGGTGACGAGGAACGCCGCCCGCGAGGCGACCAGCGCCTCCAGCAACCGCCCCACCTGGGGCGGGGCGTGCCCGGCCGCGAGCAGGTCGGGCAGCGTGAACGGGCGCCGCGGCGGGAGCCGCAGCGAGATGGTCGTGCCGGGGCGGGCGACCGGCGCCAGGACCGCGTGCAGGCGCGTGCCGTCGGGCAGCCGCAGGTCCACGCACGGGGAGGCGTCGTCGAGACGGCGCCCGCCCAGCGAGGCCAGCCGCTGCGCGAGCCGGCGCACCGACTCCTCGTCGGGCAGGTGGACGTCCGCCGGCTCCAGGCCGTGGCCGCGGTCGAGGAAGACACCGCTGGCGCCGTTGACCAGCACGTCGGTCACCCCGGGGAGGGCCAGGAGCGCCTGCAGCGGCCCGGCGCCGTCCACGTCGCGCACCAGCCGCGCGTGCACGGCGAGGACGGTGTCGTGCCCGACCGGCCCGGCACCGCGCAGCGCCTCCGCGACTGCGTGCGGGCTCAGCGGCGCCGCCGAGGCCGCGAGGTGGGCGCGGGCCCGCTCGACCAGCGCGGCTGACGGGTCGCTCACGCCGCGACCCTCCCGGCCAGGCGGAGCCGGTCGAGGACGGCGCCGGCCGCGCGACCCAGCGGCCCGCGGAAGGAGCGCACCGGACCGAGCCCGAGGTCGACGGCCTCGTCCATGCCGCGCTGGGACACCATCGTGGCCAGCACCGGCAGCCCGGTCGCCCGCTGAGCGGCCAGCTCGTCGGTGCCACGACCGCGCAGCACCAGGCCCGCGCGCGTCGGGTCCTCGAGCCGGGCGACCGCACGGATGCTCGAGGCGACGCCCGCCACGGTCGCCGGGACGATGGCCACGACGAGGTCGCAGTGGGCGGCCAGCTGGTCGCGGCTGTCGCCGAGCCGCGGCAGGTCGACGACCACGACGTCGTGGCCCCGTCGGGCAGCGGCCAGCACCTCGGCGACCTGCTCCGCGCCCGGCAGGTGCGGCACCGCGGCCTGTCGCCAGGTGAGCACCCCGAGCCGTCCGCGCCGCGGCACCCCCTCCCTCAGGTCGCGGGCGGCCAGCCGTCCGTGCGACCCGGCCAGCTGCTCCCACCCCACGCCGTCGACGTGCTCGAGTCCGAGGACCCGGTCGACCCCCGGCCCCCACGCGTCGGCGTCCACGACCAGCGTGGCGTCGTGGCGCGAGGCGACCTGGCCGAGGGCGGCGGCGAACGTCGTGGCTCCCGCGCCCCCGGCACCACCGAGCACCCCGACCACCCGCCCGTCGGCCGTCGCGTGCTCGAGGTCGGCCAGCGCGGTGGCCAACCACGCCCCGGCCGACGGCAGCTCGGCCACCTCGCCGACCCCGAGGTCCAGGGCGGGTCGCAGCAGCGCCTGGTCGACCGGACCACTGCTCACCAGCACCACCCCGGGTCGCCGGGGCGGCCGCAGGTCGGCGGTCGCCCGCAGCCGGTCGGCGCCGAGCAGCACCAGCGGCGCGGTCTGCCACCGGCGCAGCAGTCCACCCTCGTCCGGCACGGGCACGATGCCCACCCCGACCGAGGCGGCCAGCCGCTGCACCTCGGCGTGCAGCAACGGGTCGGCGGTCGCGAGCAGCACCGCGGGGCGGCCTGCCTGACCATCGGCGGGACGGTCGGCAGCGGGGTCGGCGGGTGTCTCCATGCCGGCAGCCTGTCCCGCGCAGCGGCCGGTCCAGCGGCGTACGACCCCGGCTGTGGAGGAGGCCGCGACACACCGCCGGTGTGGAGAGGTCGCGGCCCGTATGCTCGAACCCATGCCGGCTGCGGCCTTCTTCGACCTCGACAAGACGATCATCGCCAAGTCGAGCACCCTCGCCTTCAGCCGCCCCTTCCAGGCGGGCGGTCTGATCTCGCGGCGCGCGGTGCTGCGCTCGGCGTACGCGCAGTTCATGTACCTCGTCGGGGGTGCCGACCACGACCAGATGGAGAAGCTGCGCCAGTTCATGTCGCAGCTGTGCGCCGGCTGGGACGTGCAGACCGTGCGCGACATCGTCGCCGAGACCCTGCACGACATCGTCGACCCGTTGGTCTACGAGGAGGCCGTCGACCTCATCTCGCTGCACCAGCTCGCCGGCCGCGAGGTCGTCATCGTGTCCGCCTCCGGCACCGAGGTCGTCGAGCCGATCGGTGAGCTGCTCGGCGCCGACTCCGTCATCGCGACGATCCTCGAGGTGGAGGACGGCCGCTACACCGGCGAGATCGAGACCTACATGTACGCCGAGGAGAAGGCCGCCGCCATCCGCGAGCTCGCGGAGCGACGCGGCTGGGACCTCGCCGACTGCTTCGCCTACAGCGACTCGGTCACCGACGTCCCGATGCTGGAGGCCGTCGGCCACCCGCACGCGGTGAACCCCGACAAGGACCTGCGCCGCCACGCGATCGAACAGGAGTGGCCGGTCCTGGTGTTCGACAAGCCGGTCGCGCTCCGCTCACGGGTGCCCGTCCCCTCGCGGCCCACGTTGGCCGCGCTGGCCGTCGGCGGCGCCGTCGCGGTCGGCGGGGTGATGTGGGCCGGCGCCCGCAAGCGCGCCACCGGCGCCTGAGGCCGCCCCGTCAGCAGGACCTCCCAGCAGACGGTCCCTGCCACGTGCGGCCACCGGGCGCAACCTGGTCCGCACCGGTCGCGACCTCCTCCAGCGGGTGGACCGGTCGACCAGCACCAAGACTCGCCGGGAGGGGTTGTGTCGCCCGTCACATCGGCGTACACATGAGTCCAACAACTCCAGAGACGTACACGAGGCCCGAGGTACCCACGCGGCGATCGACCCTTCCTACAGGGTGCCTGTCGAGTCGGGATGCTCCCGCGGCAGCAAGTTGATGATGCACGCCTGGTAGCCGGCGGCGTCTCGTGTCAGCGGTGGCCTCCGGGGCGTGTCCCCGGGGGCCACCAGCATGTCCGGCTCGCTCAGCCGCTCAGCCGCTCAGCCGATCAGCCGATCAGCCGATCAGCCGCGCAACGGTGAGGCGTCCGCGCCGGAGGCGAAGGCCTCGGGGGCGTAGAGCAGCCAGGAGTGGATGCCGGAGTCCTCCCCGGAGGCGTAGCCGCGCAGGTTGGACTCGTAGGCCTCCCGGTGCGCGAGGTGTCCGGCCTCCGGCACGGTCAGCGAGGCGGGGTCGACGCCGCGGGCGACGAGCACGAGCCGCTCGGCGGCGCGGGCGACGATGCCGTTGTGGCTCGGGAAGGGCGCGGCGGTGGCCAGGTCGGCGTGGGCGAGCGCGGCCACCATCAGCGCCGGCGCCGCGGTCTCGGCGAGCAGCGCCTCGGACAGCGACCGCAGCCGCTCGGCAGAGGCGGCGTCACGGGGACGGCCGCGGCGCTCCTCGGGGAGGCTGCTCGCCGAGGCGACGGCGTGGATGCGGGCCAGCGCCTGGAGCGGCGCCCGGCCCAGGACCGGCACCAGCGACAGCAGCTCGGTGGAGACCCGCACGGCGTCGACGGCGATCGCGTCACCGGCGCCCTCGGCGACCTCCTCGAAGGTCGAGGTCGACCCCTCCAGCACCGCCGAGGCGTGCGCCCCGCGCAGCAGCGAGGTCGCGGTCTGCTCGGGCGAGGTACGCCGCAGCCCGCGGTCGCGCAGCAGGGCGTCGATGCCGTCACGGGTCGCCGCGAACGCGCTCGGGACTCCCTCGAGCGACACCAGCCAGGACATCGGGTCGGCGCTCACGTCCCGGAGGCTATCGACCCCATAGTCTTGGGCCGATGACCGACCTCCAGCCTGGCGCGGACCCGAGGAGCTGCTTCGGGTCGGTCGCCGACGCCTACGACCGTGGCCGCCCGTCGTACCCGACCCAGGCGGCGGCCTGGCTCGTGGGCGAGCAGCCCGCGACCGTGCTCGAGCTCGGCGCGGGCACCGGCAAGCTGACCGAGGTCCTCGTCGGCCTGGGTCACGAGGTGCACGCCACGGACCCCGACGCGGCGATGCTGGAGCGGCTGCGGGCCCGCCTGCCGCTGGTGCGCGCGAGCGTCGCCGGCGCGGAGGACATCCCGCTGGGCGACGGCAGCGTCGACGTGGTGGTCGCCGGTCAGGCGTTCCACTGGTTCGACATGGAGCGCGCACTCCCGGAGATCAACCGGGTCCTGCGCCCCGGCGGCCACCTGGCCCTGGTCTGGAACCAGCGCGACGAGCGCGTCCCGTGGGTGCGCCGCCTCGGCGCCCTGCTCGGCGACCAGGACCAGCGCACCGACCTGGCCGACCCCGTGGAGGCCAGCGGGCTCTTCGGCTGGGTCGAGGAGGAGACCTTCAAGCACCGCCAGGTCATCGACCGCGAGAGCGTGCTGGACCTGGCGCTGTCGCGCAGCAACATCGCCACCCTCGACGAGCACCGCCGCGAGGCCAAGCTCGCCGAGGTGCGCGCGTTCTACGACGACTACGGCCGCGGCATGGACGGCATGCAGCTGCCCTACCTCGCACGCTGCTACCGCGCCCGGATGGTCGCGCAGGAGCGCGCTCCCCGGCCCACCAGCGCCACCACCGTCACCGGCACGCCCGACTCGGTCGCCGAGCCGGCGCCGGAGGTGCACGACTCCCCCATGCTCGTGACGACCGGGAGCATCCCGCGCATCGACGTCGAGGTCGCCAAGGCCACGCCGTCCTCGGTCCTCGACGACGACACCGCCATGCTGCTGATCGACTTCCGCTGAGCCCATGCGTGCGACGCGGTGGTCCTGGCGGCCGTGGCGGCGCGCCCACCTCGGCACCGACGCCGACCGCGCGACGTTCCGCACGCTGCACACCGCCGCGCTCGCCTCGCCCGCCCTGCGCGCGGGCCTGACCCGGGAGAGCGCCGAGCGCGCCGTACGCCACCTGCGCGCCCTGCTCGGCTCCTCGGCCGTGGCGCTCACCGACACCGGCGGCCTGCTGGCCTGGGACGGCGCCGGCCAGCACCACGCCGAGCGGGTGCCCGCGCTGGTGCAGGCCACCCTCGAGCGCACCGGGTCGCGGGCCTTCGGCCGGGAGGACCTGCACTGCGTCGAGGCCGGCTGTCCCGCGCGTACGGCGGTGGTGAGCCCGCTGTTCGTGGAGGACCGCGTCGTCGGCACGCTCCAGGCCTTCGCGCCGGTGTCGACCGCCGGCCTGGCCCGGGCGACCGAGGAGGTCGCGCAGTGGGTCTCGGGCCAGCTCGAGCTCGCCGAGCTCGACTCCTCGCGCACCCGCCTGATGGAGGCCGAGGTGCGGGCGCTCCGGGCCCAGATCAGCCCGCACTTCGTCTACAACTCCCTCGGGGCCATCGCCAGCTTCGTGCGCACCGACCCCGATCGCGCCCGCGAGCTGCTGCTGGAGTTCGCCGACTTCACCCGCTACTCCTTCCGCCGCCACGGCGAGTTCACGACGCTGGCCGAGGAGCTGAAGTCCGTCGAGCGCTACCTCCTGCTCGAGCAGGCCCGCTTCGGCGAGCGGCTGCAGGTCACGCTGTCGATCGCGCCGGAGGTGCTGCCGGTCGCGGTGCCGTTCCTGTGCATCCAGCCGCTCGTCGAGAACGCCGTCCGCCACGGCCTCGAGGGCGCCGAGGGCGGCGGCCACATCCGCATCACCGCCCGCGACCAGGACCACGAGTGCCTCATCGAGGTCGAGGACGACGGGCTCGGCGAGGACCCAGACCACGTGCGCCGGGTCCTGGCCGGCGACCGCAGCGTCGACTCGGTCGGCCTCGGCAACGTCGACGGGCGGCTGCGCACGGTGTACGGCGACGAGTACGGTCTCGTCGTCGAGACCGCTCCCGGGGCCGGCACGAAGGTCGTCGTCCGGGTGCCCAAGTTCGCCCCGGGGGTGCACGCCTGATGACCACGACCGCGCCGAGCGGCGCCGGGCTGCGCGTGCTCGTCGTCGACGACGAGAAGCCCACCGTCGACGAGCTGACCTGGCTGCTGCAGCGCGACCCGCGCATCGGCGAGGTGCTCTCCTGCACCGCGGCCACCGAGGCGCTGCGGACCCTGCAGGAGACCGAGGTCGACGCGATCTTCCTCGACATCTCCATGCCGGGGTTGAGCGGTCTCGAGCTGGCCCAGATCCTCAGCCGCTTCAAGCAGCCGCCGCGGATCGTGTTCGTCACCGCCCACGAGCAGCACGCGGTCGAGGCCTTCGAGCTGCAGGCCGTCGACTACGTCCTCAAGCCCGTGCGTGCCGAGCGGCTGGCCGAGGCGGTGCGCCGCATCGGCGGCGGGTCCGAGGCACCCGCGGTCACCAAGGAGGTGCAGATCCCGGTCGAGCTCGGCGGCGTCACGCGCTTCATCAACCGCAGCGACATCACCCACGTCGAGGCGCAGGGCGACTACGCGCGACTGCACACCCCCACCGGCTCGCACCTGGTCCGCACCCCGCTCTCCACGCTGGAGGAGGAGTGGCGACCCGCCGGGTTCCTCCGGATCCACCGCTCGCTGCTGGTGGCGCTGCCCCACGTCGGCGAGGTCCGCATGGAGTCGGGCCGCTGCTCGGTCGTCGTCGGCGAGGGCACCGAGCTCGTCGTGAGCCGCCGCCACACGCGCGAGCTGCGCGACCTGCTGCTGCGGCGCGGCCAGTAGGCACCGGGGCAGGCGAGAGCGTGACCGAGCGGCCGACCCCGCAGCGGGTCCGCGTCACCGGACCACCACGCCGTCGCCCGCCGATGGCACGCAAGGGCGAGGTCGACGCGGACACCCGGCTCGGTGGCCTGTACGTCGGGTCGTTGCTGCGCGAGCAGCTGTGGCTGGCCGTGCGGACGCTCGCCCTGCTCACCGTGACGATCGGATCGCTTCCCGTGGTGTTCCACGTGCTCCCGGGCCTGGCGTCGGTCCACGTCGGACCCGTGCCGGTCGCGTGGCTGGTGCTGGGCTTGGCGTCGTACCCGTTCCTGGTGGTGCTGGCCTGGCGCTACATCCGCCGCGCCGAGCGCAACGAGGCCGCCTTCGCCGAGCTGATGGACGAGGTCGAGCGGTGAGCAGCACGTGAGCACCGGGATGGACGCGGCGCCGGGCATCGTCGCGATCGTGCTGGTCACCGTGGCGACGCTGGCGCTCGGGGCCTACGGGCTGCGGTTCTCCCGCACGACCAGCGACTTCATGGTGGCCTCGCGCGCGGTGGGGCCGCGGATGAACGCGTCGGCGATCAGCGGGGAGTACCTCTCCGCCGCGTCCTTCCTCGGGGTCGCCGGGCTGCTGCTGACCTTCGGTGCCGACATGCTGTGGTACCCCGTCGGCTGGACCGCGGGCTACCTCGTCCTCCTCGTGCTCGTCGCGGCGCCGCTGCGGCGCTCGGGTGCCTACACGCTGCCCGACTTCGCCGAGGCCCGGCTGGGCTCGACCGCCGTGCGCCGGACCTGCTCGCTGCTGGTCGTGGGGATCGGGTGGCTCTACCTGCTGCCGCAGTTCCAGGGCGCCGGCATCACGCTCTCCAGCGCGGTCGGTGGGCCGGACTGGCTCGGCTCCCTGGTCGTCGGCGTCGTCGTGCTGCTCAACGTCACCGCGGGCGGGATGCGCTCGATCACCCTGGTGCAGGCCTTCCAGTACTGGCTCAAGCTCACCGCCCTGCTCGTCCCGGCCGCGGTGCTGCTGGTGGTGTGGCTCGGCGACGGGCGCCCCGGCGCGGCCAGCCCGGCCGGCGACACCTTCCCCGGCGACGTCGTCGCGTGGTCGGACCCGCTGGCGGCCGGTGGCCCACAGGGGCTCTACCTCACCTACTCCCTCATCATCGCCACGTTCCTGGGCACGATGGGGCTCCCGCACGTGGTCGTGCGCTTCTACACCAACCCCGACGGCCGCGCCGCGCGCCGCACGACGCTGCTGGTGCTGGTGCTGATCGGGTTCTTCTACATGATCCCGCCGGTGTACGGCGCCCTCGGCCGCGTCTACGCCCCCGAGCTGGCCGCGGCGGGCTCGGACTCCCTGGTGCTGGAGCTGCCCGGCCTGATGCTCGGCGGGCTGGGCGGTCAGGTGCTGACCGGGATGGTGGTCGGCGGCGCCTTCGCGGCGTTCCTCTCGACCTCCTCGGGGCTGGCCATCGCGGTCGCCGGCGTGCTCTCCCAGGACGTCTTCACCCGCCCGTTCCGGGGCCGCCGGCTCTCCGGGGTCACCGGCTTCCGGGCCGGCGCGGTCGTCGCCGTGGTGGTGCCGGCCCTCGTGGCGCTCAGCGACTCCGACGTCGGGGTCGCGACGACGGTCGGCCTGGCCTTCGCGGTGGCGGCCTCGACGTTCTGCCCGCTGCTGCTGCTCGGCATCTGGTGGCGCGGGCTCACCACCGCCGGGGCGCTGGCCGGGCTGCTGACCGGTGGCCTCGGCTCCGGGCTGGCCGCCCTGCTCACGCTTTACACCGCCCAGAGCGACGGCTGGCTCGACGTGCTGCTGCGCCGTCCCGCGGCCTGGTCGGTGCCCCTCGCGCTGCTGGTCATGGTCGTGGTCTCGCTGGCCACCCGGCGTACCGCCCCCGCCCACGTCACCCGCTTCATGGTCCGGCTGCACACCCCCGAGGCCGTCGCCCTGGACCGCGGCTGACCCGCCAGCGGTGAGTCGTCAACCGTTCCGCCTCGGCGGAGCGTTCACACGTCACCGCCGACGCGTCAGCCGGCCCACCGGCGGTGAGCGGTCAACCGTTCGGGCCGGACGATCGGTTGACCGCTCACCGCCACTGGCGTCCCGCGCCCCTCAGGCGGTCGCGCGGACCCCGGCGGCGAGGTCGCGGTAGCGCTCGACGACCAGGTCCACGACCAGCGGGTGGGGGCCGATGACATCGGCACAGGGCACCGAGAGGGCCTCGCACTGCTCGGCGAGCCGCCGGGAGAACAGCCCCGGCGAGAGCAGGTACGGCGACACCGCGTCGTCCGGGGTCAGCACCGCCTCCGGGCGCGGGCCGAGCCCGCCCAGCGTGGCCGTGCGGACCTTGGTGCCCCACGCGTCGGCCAGCAGGTGGGAGGCCGCGCGCAGGTCGCGCCAGGCGACGGGGTCGGTCGAGCCGGCGGCGACGAGCACCAGGGGACGACCCGGCTCGATCCCCGCGGCCACCAGCCGGGCCACCTGGGCGGCGGCCAGCAACGGGTCGGGCCCGAGCGGGCGGCCCAGCACCACGGGCCCACCCGCGCAGGCACGGGGCAGGTCGGTGCGCACGTGGAACCCCGTCGACAGCAGCAGCGGTACCACGACGGCCGGCGAGTCCAGCCCCGCGACGACGTCGGCGAGCAGCGGCTCGCTCAGCTCGACGTACGCCGCTGTCGCCTCCACCCCGAGCGCGACACCGGCGCCGCGGGTGATCTGCCGGGCGATCTCGTTGCCACCGGCGCGACGGGTGCCGTGCGCGACGGTCACCAGCGACGGGAGGGAGAGGTCGCTCATCGCTCCACCGCCAACCGGTAGCCCCGCTTCACGACCGTCTGCACCGACCGGGTGCCCAGCGCCGCGCGCAGCCGGGCGACGGCCATCTCGACGGCGTGCTCGGAGGCGGCGGTGCCGGAGGGCAGCATCGCGAGCAGGGCGGGGCGCGGGATGACGTTGCCGGGGTTGGCGACCAGGGCGTGCAGCACCGACAGCGGGGCCGGCGACAGCTTCACCTCGACCCCGTCGAGCAGCACCTGCTCACCGTGCAGCAGCAGCTGACGGCCCCCGACCAGGTCCACGCTGAGCCCGGAGCGGCGCGACGGCAGCTCGGTCTCCATGAGCTTCACCATGGCAGCCAGCCGCGACCGGTCGGGGGGGTAGATCGACGGGACGCCCCACATCTCGAAGGCGGCCGCGGTGACCGGCCCGACGCACACGGCCACGACGTCGGCCTGGAGGGCGGAGATCAGGTCGTCGCGACGGCCGACGGAGGCCGCGCAGTCCATCATCGTCGCCACGGCCGGGGCGGAGGTGAAGGTGACCGCGTCGACCTCGCCGTCGGCGATCCGCTCGACCATCGCGAACATCGGCGCCGGGTCCTCGGCGGAGATCACGCGGTAGACGGTGACGTTCTCGACCTCGGCCCCCTGCCGGCGCAGCGCGTGGGCCACCATCGACAGCGACTGGCCGTGCTCCTGCACGACGATGCGGCGACCGGTGAGGTCGCGGCCGCGCAGGTGGTCGAGCACGTCCTCGAAGAGCTCGGACTCCGGCGCCCACAGCTCGCGCAGACCGGCGCGGCGCAGCGCGCCGACCGACTTGGGGCCGCGGGCGAGGATCTCGG
>Ga0208700_1000058_pt1 | contig 42639 bp, 46 predicted proteins | sample DeeseametaMP2016_FD_184179 | JGI IMG/M metagenome (GOLD analysis project Ga0208700, IMG submission 184179) | Marine microbial communities from the Deep Pacific Ocean - MP2016 (SPAdes) | ecosystem: Environmental > Aquatic > Marine > Oceanic | place: East of Hawaii, North Pacific Ocean | collected... | reverse complement strand
ATAAGCAAAGTCAAAACAGTCAACATCGAGCATTGAAAAATCCAGGAAATAAAATTGAAGTACAAGCATTTTCTTTTACCTGTATTTTTTACCTAAAATACTCCAGACATTTTTGCTGAGAGATTACCTTTATAAGACTTAGTTATTTCTTCAGGAGGCCAGCCTGGAAAGAGTGTACTGAGAAAAAAGAACAGAAAGGAACCAGATGAAACTTAAAAACTTTTTCAATAAACTCCATATCAAAAAGTAAAAATGACATTCTGATATTGAAATACACCTTTAAGGAATTAGAATTTGAAGTTTATTGAAACAAATAATTTTGGATTTTAGGACGGCCCGGCAGATTTAATTCTGCTTCAACTGGGGCGGAGCTCGAGATAATTCTTCCGCGACGAATAACAAAAAGCCGGTTTGCTTTTAAACGCAGAGCTTCGACTGGATCAGCGGCCTGTAAAATTACCAAATCCGCATTGCAGCCTTTTTCCAGACCGTAACCTTCCAATCCAAGAATAGCGGCCGGAATTTCCGTGACTGCTCGAAAACATGATTTCATTTGCTCCACTCCTGTCAATTGTGCCACATGCAGTCCCATGCTTGCAACTTCCAGCATATCTGCAGAACCAAGAGAATACCACGGATCCATCACGCAGTCGTGTCCAAACGCCACTTTTACGCCAGCATCCATCAGTTCCGGAACACGAGTCATACCACGCCGTTTGGGATAAGTATCGTGTCGTCCCTGGAGTGTTATGTTAATCAACGGATTGGATACTACATTCATTTCTGCTTCTGCCATCAATGGCAGTAATTTGCTGACATAATAATTATCCATGGAATGCATGGAAGTCAGGTGTGAGCCAGTAACTCGATCCTGTAAACCGTGCCGCACAGTTTCTGCAGTCAATGTTTCGATGTGTCGTGAAAGCGGATCATCGCTTTCGTCACAATGCATATCAACGCGCAAACCACGCTCTGCTGCAATGCGGCACAAGACTTCAACTGATTTTTTACCTTCGTCCATCGTCCGTTCAAAATGTGGAATCCCGCCAACTACATCAACTCCGCGATCAAGTGCATTTTCCAGAAGTTTTGCCACTTCTGGTGTACGAAAATATCCATCTTGCGGAAAAGCTACCAGTTGCAAATCAAGATACGGCGCAACTTCCTTCCTGACTTCCAGGAGGGCGTCCACTGCCAATAAACGTGGGTCACAAATATCCACATGACTCCGGATGGCCAGTAAACCTCGTGCTACCGCTAAATCACAATATCTGAGGGCTCGCTCCTTGATTGCTTCAACCGTTAAGTGCGGTTTTAATTCGCCCCACAAGGCTATGCCTTCCAGCAAAGTTCCGGACTGATTCAAACGGGGCTGACCCAAACTGAGGGTGGCATCCATATGAAAATGAGCGTCAACAAACGGAGGGCTGACCAGATACCCGGAAGCATCAATTTCTTTCTGAGCTTTTGCGGTCAAAGCCACCTCAAGTGCAACAATTTTTCCGTCCTTGATGCCAATATCAATCCCAATTCTTCCGTCTGGAAGATTTGCATTCCTGATTATCAGATCCATTATTTACCTTTAATTGTTTTTATTTTTTTCTTCAATCTGACTGAAAGTAGAGTCATCAACATCGAGCACTGTGCTGTGAAAACGTTCCATCAGGTGGCGTCCGGAAGTTACCACTGAATATTTTGCTGTCTCACCGGGACTGACGCACGTGGAAAGACATTCAATGCGTGCATCCCAGTCAGGTTGATGGAAAAACGCCAGCGACATTCGAGATTGATTTTGATTTTTATTGGTATCCGGGAGGTTAACACGATGCAGTGTGGAAATCCAGCGGCCGTTAGTCCAGCGCTCCATAAGGTCGCCTAGATTAACAATCATCTCCGGTTTACACTGAGCAACCGGAGTCCATTTTTTTTGGCGGTTAAATATTTCGAGTCCTGACAATCCTTCTTCCTGAAACAGCAGCGTCAAACTGCCATAGTCACTGTGGGCGCCTGCTCTTAGTTGTCCCGGCAGTGGAGGCTTGTCCAAAGCCGGATAGTGATTGGCACGCAAAGCACTGATCGGCTGCTGCAGGAATTGATCAAAATAGTCTTTTGGCAATTGCAGCGCAAGAGCAAAAAGTGACATTAAACGACTTGAAAACCGCGTCATTGCTTCGTAGCAGGTTTCCCATGCTTCCTGAAAATCCGCTGGTTGTTTTGGCCACTGATTTTCTGAAAACACAAAAACGGCTTCGTCTGAAGCAATGCCCGGAGGTGGTTTCGTGTTTGGCCCGGCAGAAAAATTTTCCTTCAAATCCGGAGGAGCCTGCTCTCCGCGTGAGCGTGAAAGAGTTTCACCTTCCATTGCTGCAAAACCGTAAGGATACCCTGAAAAAGGCATCTTGACCTTGAGTTTTTCCTCCTCCGAAAGTGCAAAAAATTGGGAGCTAACCTGCCAGCAGTTTTCAATAACTGTTTCTGGAATACCGTGTCCACGAACTGCAAAAAATCCGCTACGTCTGCAGGCAAGATCAATCTGTTCTGCGATACTGACTCCTGCATCAGAATTTTCAAATTGTTGGCTGAGGTCAATCAATGGTATGTCTGACATTACAGCTTCTTTTACCCGGCTAATCTTTTGACGTCTTGAGTTGACTCATAGTCAAGCGACCCAGGTTGGGTCACGGTTTTTTCCTTAAAAAAGTACCGGTGGAATTGTTGATCTGAAAGCAGAGAAAGTATCCGAACAAGTAGCCATACCACCAGTAGAGCAAATATCCAACGCCCAACAAGATATCCCCATAAATTTCCCCCAAGCAGCATCAGTAGCAGTGTGTCTTCAACAAAACTATGGAACAGGCCCATCAATACAAGTGCGAAAAAAATATCCCTTGGGGGGATAGTACCCGTGCGGGATTCGCGAATAATCAGCCCTCCGCCATAGGCAATCCCAAAAGTAATTCCGATAATCGTGATGTTCGTAGCTTCTTTTCCAATACCTAATTTACTGAGCAATGGATGAAGGATGCGCTGCAGCAATTTGGTTAATCCAATCAAATCTAGCAGCTTCATAAACTGCACCAGGAAAACCAAAATTACAAACATGATTATCAGACCCACCGTTTGCTCCGAGGCCCAGGTCAGTACACTCACTGGTCCTGTTTCAGGATGCCAAAGCAAAATACTGCTTTCTGAAAGCCAGTTTCCCCAAAGTAAAATCTGATTCAAAATCATCCCATATAGTAAAGCTCCACCAATCCGGATAATTCCCATACTCAACCAGCGGGATCCGGCCTTACCAGCAATTTGCAACTCAATCGGAAGTGAATGTGCAATCAGCATTAATGAGGACAAAATTGTGACCTGGCCTACTGTCAGCATTTCTGTTGCAGCAAGATCAGCAAAGATAAAAATGCCCGGATAAAAACCTGCAATAAGTGTAGCAGCCCAAACCAGTCCCATACTTCCCGGAAGCCCCACCAGCCCCATCAGGGGAGCCATCCACTGTCCAAGAATCTCAACGGCGCCAATTTCTTTAAGAATCTTAACCACAATTATCATTGGAATTATTATCCGATAAAGCGGTAAAGCAACACTTAAAGGCTCTTTAAAAATATTGCTAAGTATAGTTGGTAACTGCTGATAATTGTTTATCATGCGGGCAACATTTTTCCGGGATTCATCAGGTTATCAGGATCAAAAGCCTGTTTGATCTGACGCATGAGATCCAGGGAATCACCATGTTCAGCTTCCATATACTTTATTTTTCCGGAACCGATTCCGTGCTCGCCGGTACAAGTTCCTCCCATGCGCAAAGCCCGTTCTACAAGCCGGTCGTTCAAGGGTTGATAGAGCTTAAGTTCCTCTTCTTCATTTTCCGGATCGATCAAAAAAAGCAGATGAAAATTTCCGTCACCCACATGTCCAACTAATGGTACTGTCAGTTTGGATTCTTCAATATCGCTCCGTGTTTCCAGAATACAATCAGCCAGACGTGAAATTGGGACACAAACATCGGTCGCCCATCCCTTTGAACCCGGACGCATGGCCAAGGCTGCATAATAGGCATTGTGGCGTGCCTCCCATAGTTTTTGTTTTTCCTGTTCCCGGGTCGACCATTGAAAATCACTTCCGCCTTCTTCAGTTGAGATTTCTTTAACCATCTCGGCCTGTTCCTTCACCCAGGCCTCTGTTCCGTGAAACTCAAAAAACAAAGTCGGTTTGAGGGCATAATCAAAATCTGCATAACGATTGATTGCATCAACTTGAACCTCATCCAGCAACTCAATCCGGGCCACAGGAATTCCCATCTGAATTGTAGAGATTGTGGTGTTCACCGCGCCTTCCATAGTTTCAAAGGAACAGACTGCAGCAGAAATTGCTTCCGGAACTCCATAAAGTCGAAGCTGAATTTCCGTTATGATTCCCAATGTTCCTTCGGAGCCGACAAACAGGCGTGTCAAATCATAGCCCGCGGAAGATTTACGGGCGCGTGTTCCGGTGCGGATTATGCGTCCGTCTGCAGTAACAACTGTCAGGCCAAGCACATTTTCCCGCATGGTTCCGTAGCGTACAGCGTTTGTTCCGGAGGCACGAGTTGCCGTCATTCCTCCCAGTGAGGCATCCGCTCCGGGATCAATCGGGAAAAAAAGTCCGGAATTCCGCAAATGCTGATTGAGCTGCTTTCGGGTTACTCCTGCCTGCACCCGGCAGTCCAGGTCATTTTCGTTAACTTCCAGTACCTGATTCATACCGGAAACGTCGAGGCACACCCCGCCATGCAAAGCGGCAACATGTCCTTCAAGGGAAGTTCCGGTGCCAAACGGAATAATCGGTTTCTGGTACTGAACACAGATCCGCACTATCTCGGCCACCTCTTCATTGCATTCCACGAATGCAACTGCTTCCGGAGGTGCTGATGCATGAAATGATTCGTCTCGACCGTGTTGTTCACGTACCGAATTTGACATCGAAAGACGCTCGCCTAATAATTTTTGAAGTTCCTGCAAACATGGATCTTTGAGGGCGTTAGAGTTGGTGGGAGATGTGGACTGATTCATGGTTTTATTGAGCAATAGAAATTAAATTCATTACAAAAACTTTGTAATGAGCAGAATAATAGAACCCCCCAACAATTTCAAGTTTTGGTTCAGAGGTAAACAATCAATGCAGTGTGCCAAACGTCCCTTAGGAAATTGTTTGATACGCCTGTTGTAAACCGTTCATAGCCAGGAAAAGCTGCTGCTTATTATCCGGCATTGGAATGAATCCAAATTGCTCGTAATACTTTCTTGCTTTTTCATCATTTGCATCCACAAAAAAACCCTTGATGCCAATGTTTCTAGAAATGATCATAGCTCACAAATCCCCCGGGACACCATAAGACGGAGCGGCTTCCGGATTGAGGGCGCGGGTGACATAAGGCTCGAGTTGCGGTTGATATTCGTTCCAAATGGTCCGCAGTTTGGGAAGCGGATTTTCGTCCCAATCAACCCGCAAATCAACGACGGGCCAGGAAACTTTATGAACTACCTGCACTCCGGCAGAACGCACCGGCCCTTCTTCGCCACCGGCGGCAATTCCGGCTTCGAGAGCGGTGATAAGCCTTTGTGCGAGATGTCCGGAGCTTTGTTCAAAAGCGGTCACCATTGTTTGCGGAACTTCTTCATTTGCCAAAAGATTTGCGGCGGCGGCGCACTGATTTCCTTGTGCGGAAGCGTTTCGGCCCAATGCCTTTTCTCCGGTGTGAATGGCTGATTTTCCGGAAGAATCCAAAAGCACGAGTTGCCGCCATTCAATGTGATTTGCCTCCGCTACAACTTGGGAAATCGCCGTGTTTACGTCTGCTCCCCCGGAACGTCCGGTGCGAGATTCCAGCAAATCGAGCATCCGGATTCCCAAACGCGGATCCGTGACATTTTGCGAGAGTGCCGCACCAACTCCGGAACGCGTGAACAAACAACGACTCGCCACGCAAATGCTTGATGAAGTGATTGATCCGCCGAGCATCCCTGTTTCCGGACAGCGTCCGACAATGGAAAGCGTCATTTGTCCTCCTCCGGTATTACGGCAATCACATCTACTTCCAGCAACCATTCCGGTTTTGCCAACCCTGCTACAATGACTCCGGTTGAAACCGGAAACACGCCTTTGAGCCATTTGCCGACCGTGCGATAAACGGCTTCTCGAATTTCCCTGCTCGTCAAATAAATCGTGATTTTACAAACATGATCGAGACAACTTCCGGCTTCTTCCAAAAGTTGTTTGACATTTTTCATCGCTTGTTCGGTTTGAGCTTCGGGGTCATTGAAACCAATGAGATTTCCGTCAAAATCTGTGCCGACTTGTCCACGCAAATAAAGCGTGTTTCCGGCGCGTACCACTTGACACAAATCATTATCCAAATCCTGATCCGGATAAGTGTCTTTGGTGTTGAATTTTCTGATTCGTTGGTGTGCCATCAAATGTTCCTTTTCAAGTTTTCATCACTTTTTCCGACAATCCGGCGGCATTACGGACAAAATCCAGCGGCCCGGAAAAATCGAAATTGTTATAGACTGCATTCAGATGCGCAAAAGGCGGAGACTGCGCAAACAACTGAAAAGTCAAACGATGTCCGGCATAATCGGAATTGAGTAAATCACGGGCAAAAGCCAGCAATTTCCGGCGGTCTTCCGCAATCCAGTTTTCGTTAACGGTGTAGTATTTTTCCAGCCATTGTCCGGAATCGGTATCTTGAAATGCGGCATGGTTGGGCGTGATGCAAATTTGTCCGCCGCAAAGTTCACGCGCTAAATGTATCATTTCCGGAAGTTTGGAACACGCGTGAATTCGTCCGGTGTAAAGTAGCGATTGGTTTGGCATCAGCAAACCGCCGGGGCTTTTTTCCGCCAACGCAATCGAAGCCGTGAGATGGGCGTGAATTCCTTCGCGGTAACAGGCGAGTGTGGCCAGTTTTTCGCGGACTGCCTGATTTTTATCGAGTCCGGTTTGTTTGACATTGAAAAGTGCGGCTCCGATGATCATGTCCGCAACATAACGCAAACGCATCACAAAAGGATAAGCACTGTAACGGTGAAGCGTGGCGCGGATAAACGCCGCCGCTTTGGTGTGGCGATAAAAAAGCACATTTTCCCACGGAATCAAAACATTATCAAACACCAGCAAAGTATCGACTTCATCAAAACGGTTGGCCAGCGGATAATCTTCGATCGGCAAGCGTCCGGCGAATCCGCTCCGGCAAATGTGTTTGAGTCCGGAAGCACCCATATCGCAAATAAAACTGACCGCATAATCCGAAAGTTTTTCGTTTCCGGCCCATCCGGCAATGGTCGGTTTGACAAAAGCTTGATTGGCATAGGACGCCGCCGTTTCAAATTTTGCACCGCGCACAATGATCCCTGCATCGGTTTCTTTGACGACGTGCAGTAACATATCCGGGTCTTGCTCCTGCGGCGTTTTGGAGCGGTCGCCTTTGGGATCGGTATTGGCCGAAACGTGAAAAGGGTCTTCGCGGGTTGTCCGGAGAATATGCTGTTCAATGTTTTTCGCAAACTGCGGATCGACCTCATTGAGCATTTCCTGACCATCGTAAAGCGACCACATTTCTCCAACCGATTCATCACTCACGCGAATCACCACGCCGCCGATGTCTTTCATCACGGCATCCAAAGCCGCATCTTTTTCCTGCCAATCTTCAGGAGTTCGGGGCGGTTTATGAAAAGTGGTATTGAGTTCTTTGGTTTCTGCATCTTGATAACTCAACTGAGCTTGATATTGAGTTTCATGAGCCATATCGTACATCCTTGCCCGCACGTCAATAATCGGTTTGAAAGCCGGATGGGTGGTCATGTCGTGGACGCGCTCTCCGTCAATCCAGATTTCGCGTCCGTCCCTGATAGATTCGCGGTATTCGTTTCCTGTGCGTAGCATGTTGATCCTTAATTTTAAGTGAAATTGTCCTAACTCAGGCCATGTCTAAAAACCTTCCGAAACGAACTGCCGAATCCCCCCGCAACTGTCGACGGGAAGGCATGATGAGGACGCAGTTATTGTACGGTGTTTTTACCGGGTCGTCCCCATCGTGACCGATAATAGTTCCTGCAGCAGGAATCACCTCAAGTCCGACAAACGGTTCGACAAATTGGAACGAATCAGTCTGGATGGTATACGGTCCGGAAACATCAACGAAGTGTTGTTTAGTCGGAGACAAAACACGTAAATGAGGTGCAGCTGTTTCTGCCAAAATTACACCAAGAATACTAAGGAAACGCCAAGCAGAGGTGATTGCTAACTCAGAACTGCTTTTTTCCCAGTGCTGTCCGCATTCAACAAGCAAAGCATTTTTTGGACTGTCCGGATCAGAAAATCCTTCGTAGTCACGCATCCTACGTCCAGCTTTGTGTCCGGAATCCGTGATAACTGTTTCAGGAATACCAATCTGTTCAGCAAATCTCCGTCCTTTAGAAAGTGGCCCGGCCATCATTAATGGTGGGGTTACGGTTTGCATGGAGTGGATGTCCAGCAAAAAATCTACGGTATCCACAATTGGACGCAATTCACGGGCTCTTCTTAATTCGACGCTGTCACGATTCCCATCTAAAACTTCTGTAGTCCAAAGTCGGTTAAAGTCTTCATCAACATACCGGGACGCGGTGGGATTTTCCGGATCAAATCTGAGGAATGCCTCCACATTCATAAAAGCCATAGTCAGTTTTCCATGAAGAGGACGCACTTCGTTTTTCAGGAGATGATCCACAGCTATAGCACCACATAACTCGTTTCCATGCACCACCGCGCTGATCATCACATGTGGACCCGGTTTTCCTGAATCAAATTGATGGACATATTCCACGCCAATATTTCCTGCTCGATAGGCGGAAATATCCGGTGGTGTCAGCGAAACAGGATACGTGAGATCGTCTTTTGTCGGCATGATTTCTGTTCGTGGTTAAAGTAGTGAAACACTATAACATTTCGAATATTTATTACCAGTTTTAAGCACTGTCAACTCCTGACAACTTAAAATCCAGTGAATGCAAAGTCTTTGTGCAGGTCTACGATTTTATAGTTCCCTTTATTTGCTATAGAAAAGGAGGAGGGTACTTACTGTCCTAGATTGAAGAAACGTTTTCAGGGTACGCATCAAAACGAAATGGTGCCAAATCTTGAAGACGCAGGGCCCGGCCAGGACGATCGCCAGTGTGTTCACCATCTTTCCATACCACTCGACCGTTGACCATAACTTGTTCAATACCCTGTGCAGGACTAACAGGGTCATCAAAAGTTGCACTGTCCACAATGGTATCCGGATCAAAAATAACCAAATCGGCATAGTTTCCAGGCTTAAGTATTCCCCGTTCCTTGAGACCAAAACAGGCTGCCGGCAGGGATGTCATTTTGCGCACTGCCTCTTCGAGACTGAACAGCTTGACCTCCCGGACATAGTGTCCCAAGACCCGTGGGAAAGTTCCCCAAAGCCGTGGATGAGGGTGTGTATCGGAGGGCAGACCATCCGAGCCGATCATGGTTTGTGGAAAGGCGAGGATGCGTTGTACGTCTTCTTCATCCATCATGAAAAAAATTCCACCTCCAGGATTCAGGGCTTCCACGGCCTCTTTCTCGCTCATTCCTAGTTCCTTGGCGATTTCAGAGAGCTCTCTCCCTGCATATTCCGGCATCGGCTCCGACCAAGTTATCAACACCTTCTTTGCTTCGAAATTTCGATAGGCTGAAAGAACAGTCGAACTGGCTGTGTAGGGATAAGCATCAAGTCCTAAAGCTTGAACCTTTCTTGCTTTATCAATCAGGGCTAAAGTTTCCAACGAACGGCCGTGATTGGGGGCACCGCTGCATTTGTGATGTGAAATCACCACTGGAATTTCTGCTTCGGCTCCAATAGTGAATGTTTCACGCAACGAATCGGCAACCCCTTCGCCTTCGTCCCGCATGTGAGTCGTGTGAAAAGCCCCGTGTTCATGCAAAGCGCGGGCGAGTTCGATGACCTCCGAAGTTGGGGCTGCGTTTGCGGGTGCATAAAAAAGCCCGGTACTCATTCCACAGGCTCCAGCTTCCAGAGAATCCTCCAGCATTTTTCGCATTTTACTTACTTCTTTTGCATTTGCAGGACGATCATAAGAATCCATGACAGCTGCCCGAAGTGTAGTGTGACCCACCTGACAAAGAGCATTGAGTGAAGGAGGTTCTTCAGCTAATGTCTGGAGGTATGTGCCAAAGCCGCTAAAGAATTGATCCTGGTGTTTAACCAGCAAATCTAGCGGAGGAGGAGGCCGATGATCTATTTGCAATGGTGCGAGACTTATCCCGCAGTTTCCGGCAACCACAGTGGTTACACCCTGGCTAACCTTACAACTCATGTTTGGATCAGAGAGTAACAATCGATCATCGTGAGTATGGCTATCAACAAAACCGGGACAAACCACTTTTCCTCCCACATCAAGTTCACGACTTGCCTGAATATTACCTGTTTCACCCACTGCCAGCAGACGATCGTCTTGGATTGCCACGTCGCCGTATTGAGAGGGCCCGCCTGTACCATCGATTATTCGGGCGTTGCGCAGAATGAGATCGACTTTTTTAGTTTGAGACATTTTATATTTGCAATTTAAGTTCTTCAAGATAAGCAAGAGTTTCTTTTCGCTCGTCAAGACCAACCAGCATCAGCAGGTCGCCCGCCTGAACATGCTCAACTGCAGATTTTACGGCCTCCAGGCAAGTGTTAGCCGTGCTGAGTTTTTCTTCAGCATATCCCAGTTGCCGTAATTCATCAAAAACCAATTTAGAGATTTCTCCTGCCTTTCTCCCCCGTAAATAATCCAGCATTTCAGGAGAATAAAAATATTCCGGTTTGATTTTGGCAACCACACGAGTCATTTCCCGTATTTCTTCGTCGCTATGGCTGCCAACATGACCAGCCACAACCAGCCTTCGTTTTGCAGGAAGCCTGATGAGAGTTTCACAAATTGCACTCAATCCGTGTGCATTATGTGCAAAATCTATCAACACCTGAAAGGATTGCTCCTCTGTTGAATTTTGAGAACGATTTGGTTTGGGAAGAGGAAGTGTCAGATAATTGCCTCGCCCGGGATTATCCTTGAGGTCACCCTGAAAGCTCTTAAGTGCTCCTGCAATCACTTCATTTGAGAAACCCAAATTTTTGGCCAAAGCAATAACACCGAGAGAATTGGCTACATTATAACGTGCAGCACCATTTAGAGTAATCGGAATTTCATTCACATTCAGGATGAATTTGACAGAATCGTGATGCAGAAAATATATTTTTCCCTGTTCAACATAACAAATGGGACCTCCCTGTTTCCGGTGTTCATACAGGATATGAGAGTCTTTCTCCAGACTGAACCAACACAAAGGATGGTTTACATTTTTGGCGTATTCCACCAGTCCTGCGTCGTCTGCATTGAGAACCAGCATGCCCCCGAATATTTCAAGAGGACGTAGGATTGTAAATTTTACATCTATAAGGTCGGCGAGACTCCGGACACCATATTCGCCCAAATGCTCTTCAGCTACATTAGTAATAATTCCGGCCTGAGCCTGAGTCACTCCCAGCCCCCGACGTAGAATGCCGCCACGCGCTGATTCAAGCACACCAAATTCCACACGTTTATCACTCAGTACCGCGAGTGCTCCCCCCGGTCCGGAATAATCTCCTGTATCTAGAATATCAGTTCCGACCTGGATGCAGTCGGTAGAAGTCAGTCCAGGAGTTTTCCCATCAGCACTGACAATAGCAGCTAGCATTCTACCGGAGGTAGATTTGCCATTAGTTCCGGTGATAAGTGTTACGGGGATGTTGTGGAGAGCATTCCAATCCACCTCATCCGGACTGGGAAGCTCCCTTAAAGACCAGCTTTGTGAGCCAACTCCAAGGCCAAGTGTAAGGGTTTCGTCATCAGACAGTAGTTGAATGCCTTTTTTGTTTGCCGCCTCATTAAGTTTTAGCAGGACTGGGTTGCTTTCCTGCTCTATTTGCGCTTTGAGTTTTGATACAATACCATCGAAGTCTTCAGGAACTTCACCATAAAGCCGTGCGACTGAGTTGTTCCAAGCTGCTTCATTAAGTTCAGATGCAGAGTAAACCAGGTCCATAGACGCATTGAAGGCCAAACTCGCTCCCTGTGGATGTGTTTCCCTGACATGCAAGGGTGACAGTTTCCAAGAGACTGCCTCCCGTAATTTATTAACTTCTTCCTGCCAGCATGCCACAACATCTTCCAACCTAACCCCGGAAACAAAAACGTCAAGTACAGTTCCAGGATTCTGGAAATACAGACTTGGACCCGTTAAACGGCGACAGCTTTCGAGTGTTAGTTTCACCAAGATTGCTTACAGTAATAGTGGGGTTTTCAATCCGCTTCCTCTTCACTGGCAAGACGTACTCCCCGTTCATCTTGAATAATACGTTGTCCGGCCACCATAGTAAATGGTTCAACAAAGGCCTCAACTGAATCCTCCTCTTTGGGTTGCTGTTTTGGCTGGATACTCGGTAACTCTAAATCTTCGTTAAAGTGGACAATCTGTTTCCAACTGCGGGAGACATTATCTCCAAACACCATCAGTAAATCACCTGGCTGAGCCAGAGTCAACCCCCGATGAATTGATTCAACTTCATCCGGAACCACATCAATACAGTCTTCAGAAACACCATTTTTCAGCAGGATTTCCCGGAGCATTTTTGGTATTTCGTCATAACCCCGCTTTCGGCGATCATCATCTGCTTTACAAATAAAATGGTCAAAAACTCCAGAGACAGTTTTTCCAACTTCCTGAATGTCCTCATCACGCCGATCACCGGGCATGGAAATCACACAAATATTTTTTCCAGGAGTTTCCATGCGTGATACCAGGTGACACATACCCTTGAAAGCTGCAGGGTTATGGGCATAATCCAGGATAACTTTAAATGGATGATCATCAAAAATATTCATGCGTCCCGGAGCCTGGAAGAAAGTAGTGTTAAAGGTACGCAATCCATGACGGATGTCATCCAATGGCACTCCCATGCTGAAGGAGAGAGCTGCGGCAAACATTGCATTTTGAACATTATGTACTGCTTTGCCTTCCAAAGTTGCCGGAATCAGGTGTGTCCAGAGCAAAGGAATATGAGCGCCCTTATCGTAAAGTGTGATCATGTCTCCATTGAGCCCCTTTTCCAGCACTACCGCCCTGCCTTCAGCACGGATGTGTTTACGCACCAGAGGATGATTGTCAGCTAAAGTTACATAACAAATATTTTCCGCCTTGGTATGATTTGCCATTTCCAGACAAAGTGAATCGTCTGCATTTAGTACTGCAGTATCAGTGGCAATTTCAATAATAATGCGCTTTACTCGAGCAAGTTGTTCTACGGTATCAATGCCTCTTAGTCCGAGGTGATCTGCAGAAACATTGAGGCATGCTGCCACATCACATTTGGGGAATCCAACTCCTTTCTTCAGCATTCCACCACGGGCAACTTCCATCACTGCTACATCTACCGATGGATCACGGAGTACCATTTGAGAGGAAACTGGACCGGTCATGTCACCTTTTACAGTCAGGTGACCATCTATATAAACCCCATCTGTGGAAGTCATTCCCACTGTATTCCCGCTGGTCTTCATGATATATGAAAGCATCCTGGCAGTAGTGGTTTTTCCGTTAGTTCCTGTAATAGCGGCAATCGGTATACAACTGGGAGATCCTGGTGGAAACAGCATGTCCATTACAGAGGTTGCGACATCACGCGGTTTACCTTCGCTGGGAGCTACATGCATACGGAATCCGGGAGCAGAGTTAACTTCAACAATGGCGCCGCCAATATCCTTGTAAGACTGGGTGATATCGTCCGTCAGAAAATCAACTCCACCTACATCCAACCCAATAGATTTTACTGCTCTTACAGCCATTTCTCGATTATCAGGATGCACTACATCTGTCAAATCAATCGCTGTACCACCAGTTGATAGATTCCCTGTGGAACGCAGGTAAAAAATTTCACCCTTGGTTAAAACTGTTTGACTGCTGTATTCAGATTTTTTCATCAGTCTTTCCGCCTGCTCATCAAACTTCAGACGAGTCAGTACTTTTTCATGACCAATTCCACGGCGAGGATCACTATTGACAATTTCCACCAGTTCCTCAATAGTTTTTTCTCCATCGCCTACTACGTGTCCCGGAACACGTTTGGAAACGGCAACCAACTCTCCGTTGACCACCAGCATTCGATGATCAAAACCCGTAACGTAATTTTCGATAATGATCGCCTCGTTATTGCTTTGGGCACGAGCTTCATTAAAACCCAATACAACTTGCTCATCGCTAATGAGATTGATCGAGACGCCACGTCCATGGTTGCCATCGAGTGGTTTCACAACCACCGGGAATCCAAGATTTTCTGCTTGACTGACCGCTTCCTCTTCACTATAGGCCAGACGCTGCATGGTGGTGGGCAGGCCAAGACCGTACAGTATGGTGTGGGTTTCCTCTTTATCACCGGCAATGACTACAGCAATCTGCCGAGTTTCACTGGTGATTGTGGCCTGTATTCGGCGTTGATATTTTCCATGACCAAACTGCACAAGGCTAAACCGGTTCAGTCGCAGGTATGGAATTCCACGCTCTTTGGCAGCATTGACTAAAGAGGCTGTACTGGGTCCAAATTCATGACGCTGTGCAAAGCGAATGAAAGCATCGCGCTCCTCTTCAAAATTAAAATCAGCAGAAGGGGGAGTATCCAGTTGTTTTTTGAGTGAGTCCGGAAGCAGACACAGAAGCAACCTCAGTGCGAGTTCACTGGCTTTCAAGCCTACATCCCGCTGCATGTACTGGAACACCATGTTATATTCGCCGGGATTGCCTGTGGAGCGGGTGCGGCCAAATGTTACCTCAGACCCTGCAATGCCCTGCAGTTCCAAAGCAACATGCTCCATGATGTGTCCCATCCATGTACCATCATCTTCACGTAATCGACGAATGAACCCACCGGGAATACGATAGGAGCATCCATGTTCTTTCAGTCCCGGCAGTATTTCAACTAACTGATCAACGTAATCCTGCCCAATACGCGTGGAGGGCCATTCTTCAAGCACTCCTAAATCCAAAACGTGTCTAATCACCGGGAAATGGGCATACAAGCTTGGACCTTGAAAAACATTGGTTGAAAGAATCTTCATAAAACTTCACTTGAATCTAAAGAAAATATTTGGAAGAAATTCATCATTTAAAAACCTGCCTGGAATTGATATCGTATTTTGCACCACTTGTTAAAAGATGCAATCGTAAATTGGTCAGGTTAATGGCCTTTCCTCTGTTTTCTGATTCCATAGAAGAATGAGACAGTTCGCTGGGATCAACAACGGTAATTGCACCAGAACCTACAACTTCCAACATACCTTCCGGATCAATAAAGGCTGCGGTGTTTTCATCAATACCGATTCCGGTTGCAAACGGATTGAAAGCCACTGCAGAAAGCAGCCGTCCTAAACGGTCTCGCTGCCGGAAGTGCTGATCTACCACTATCTTGTTTGTCAATCCCAGTCCGGGAGCAAAGATCACCCCGCCTTCACGTGGAGTTGGCCCTGCCTTACCCCCTGCGATCATATGTTCCGGAATTATTGCCGCGCCCGCAGAAGTTCCGGCAAAGTGAACACCAACCGCATTTCTTCGTCGAATTGCCTGCGCAACGGGAGTACCACCCATAATAGTGGACAAACGTAACTGATTGCCTCCTGTCACAAAAATCCCACTCGCTTCATTGAGTTCTTGTAGATATTCTACACATTCGCTGTCAGAGCGTTCTTCAATCGGGAGACTTACACAGTAATCAACCCCTATGTCCCTGAAAATATCAATGTAATTTTGGCCAGTTTCTTTGAGTTTTGAGGCAGTCGGAATAATTGCCAGACGAGCGTTTTTACCTCCGCATAGTTCGGCAAACTTTTGCAAAATAAGAGGCTTTCTCCTTTTATTTTCAGCCCCCCCTATCGGTATAATATAGCCCCTTTGACTGCCCTCAGCTACGTGCGACGCCACAAATCATCCTTTCTTTATTAAGTAGATCTTAGCTAAGTTGAATTACTTGCCGAGCTTAAATTGTAACTAATATACCAAAAAAACAGATGAAGTAACCAGCAGTTTTACCGAAAATCTTTCCAAAGCAAGTTAATAACACAACAAACTTTCTGCTCAAGTTGACTACCACTCCTCAATTTTCTACAAGGAAAAACTCAGTTCAAAAGTTTCCGCAACTCTTTAATTGAATGGACCGGCAATTGACAGGTCTGATTTTGGCAAACATAAGCGGTCGCACGTTCATTTACCATTACTCTTCCGGAAGCCAGCGGGATGATTTTTTCTGTTTCCGGACTCTCTCCGTTTTCAACGAAGGCCACTACTATATTCGGATGAAATTCACTACGTACTTCCTTCAGTAAAGCTTCTGTCTCAGGATCACCACGTCTTCCGGAAATGATAATCTCTTTCGGTTCAGAAAGGCTGAAATGCAGGGCACCAAGCATTGCTGAAAAGCTGACTCCGGCCTGTTTCAGATGGGGAGCAAAACTTCTTAAAATTCGTTGAGCATCGCTGTAAAATTCAGGGGACAAACCATAAGAGCGAAGCCTCAAAAATGCATTTGCCACACTGCTGTTTCCCGAAGGTTCCACACCATCATAGCCTTCTGCATTACGGGTTAACAGGGTTTCACCATCTATTCCAGCATCATAATATGGACCGTCATCGTTCCGGAACAGACGATTGATTCCCTGAGATAATTCAACAGCTTTCCGGAACCATTCGGGATCGTAGGTGGTTTCGTAAAGATCCAGACAAGCAGCAGCAAGTTGAGCATGATCACAGAGATAAGCCGGATAACGAGCCTCTCCGTCACGCCATCGCCGGAGCAAGCGTCCAGACTCGTCCCGTAGATTTTCGAAAATAAAGTCAGCCGCACGCACTGCCCTCATTTCAAAATCAGTATCATCAAATACCCGTGCTGCCCGAGCAAAAGCAGAAATCATCAAGGCATTCCAGGATGTAAGTACTTTGTCATCCAATAGAGGACGAATACGTTGTGAACGAACTGCAAGCAACTTTTCCCGTGCAGCCCGGAGTTGAAACTGCATCTCTTCAGTAGTGATACTGAATTGCTCTGCAACTTCTTCATCGGACATTGGACGATTCGGAATGTTGCTGCTCTCAAAATTTCCTTTCTCCGTAATATCCCAATATGCACAGGCCAGCTTTCCAGTTTCAGCACCTAAAATTTCCGTTACTTCTGCTTTTGACCAGAGATAAAATTTCCCTTCAACACCCTCGCTATCCGCATCTTCCGCAGAAAAAAATGCTCCCTGCGGAGAAGTCATATCCCGTGCAACATAAGTCAGAACATCCCGCACCGCTGTTTCATAAAGTGGATTCCTGGTAACTTGAAAAGTCTCTATCAAAGCCCAGATAAACAGAGAATTATCATAAAGCATTTTCTCAAAATGCGGAACCAGCCACTCATAATCGGTACTGTAGCGACTCAGTCCACCGCCAAGTTGATCATAAATTCCCCCGGCAAACATTTTTTGTAAAGTCTTTTCCACCATTTCCAGTGACATTGCGTTACCTGTTCTGTCATAGTGACGAAGCAAAAGCATCAATCCCATGCTAGGCGGAAACTTGATTTGAGGCTGCTGATTGAAACCACCGTGCCGTGAATCAAACGATTCCCGAAATTGTGCAACCGCCTTCTCTTCCACCTCCCAATTCAGTTCAGGTAGTCCGTTATAAGATGGAACAGCTTGTTGCTGTAAATGAGAAGTAATTTCATCAGCAGTGGAATAAATTTTTTCGCGCTCATTTCCCCAAATAAAGACTAAGTTTTCCAGCAGCTCACGAAAGGATTTTCGCCCATACATTGGTTTCGGAGGGAAATAAGTGCCCCCCGTAACAGGCTTTCCTTCCGCAGTCAAAAACATATTCAGAGGCCATCCTCCCTGCTGACCAAGGGCGTGTAGTGCATCCATGTGTATTTTGTCCACATCAGGGCGCTCCTCTCTGTCTACTTTCATTGGTACAAAATGCTTGTTAAGATATAGAGCCAATTCTGGATCTTCAAACGACTCGCGCTCCATCACGTGACACCAATGACAGGTTGCATAACCGATGCTGACCAGCAGCAGCTTGTCTTCACTTTTTGCTTTCTCAAAGGCTTCCTGGCCCCAGGGGTACCAGTTTACCGGGTTGTGCGCATGCTGTAATAGGTACGGGCTTTTTTCGTTTATCAACTTGTTGGTGAATGAATGTTCAGGCATTTTTCAAGATGGAAAAGAAATTAGTGTTTTTTTATTGCCATTTTAAGACTGTTTACAAATGATGCAATTCAAAGTTTTTCACAGGAGACAAGTATGATGGATTTTTAATTTTCACTCAAGAAAAAGGTTTTTGTCAGGTTTTTGTCTTTTTTTCAAGAATTAATGAAAAAGATGTTGACGAAAATTTAATTCAATGTTAAATTTGCAGATTGATTATTAATAATTGGATAAAAGCAGCAAAGTCGAACTTACAAAATATGCCGACATTAAGTCAGTTGGTCCGGAAGGGACGTAAAAGCAAATTAACCAAAAAGGATACCCCTGCACTGGAAGCATGCCCACAACGCCGAGGCGTGTGTGTGCGGGTTTACACTTCAACACCCAAGAAACCGAACTCCGCATTACGAAAAGTTGCCCGTGTTCGTTTGACCAATGGTATAGAGGTGACGAGTTATATTCCAGGTATAGGACACAATCTTCAAGAACATTCAGTTGTGCTGATACGAGGCGGGCGAATAAAAGATCTTCCCGGAGTTCGTTATCACGTTGTACGCGGTACACTTGATACAGTTGGAGTAAATGAGCGTAAGCAGTCCCGTTCCAAGTACGGCGTCAAAAAGGATCAGTAGAAAAACTATATGCCACGACGTAGAGCCGCAACAAAAAGAGTAATCTTACCTGATCCAAAATATAAGGATCTGTTAGTCAGTAAATTCATTAATTCGTTAATGAAGCATGGTAAGAAAAGTATTGCAGAAAATATTTTCTATAGTGCACTGGACATAATTTCAGAGCGTGAATCTGAAATGTCATCATTGGAGATTTTTAAAGCCGCCATTGAAAACGTGATGCCGTCTGTAGAAGTAAAATCTCGGCGTGTGGGCGGTTCAACTTATCAGGTGCCGATGGAAGTCCGACACAGCAGGAGTCAGTCACTGGCAATTCGCTGGCTAATTGAAAATGCAAATGCCCGCAGCGGCTTATCAATGCGTGCGAAGCTGGCAGATGAGTTCGCAGATGCTTCAAACAGCAGAGGCAGCGCAGTAAAAAAGAAGGAAGATACGCATAAGATGGCTGAGGCCAACAAGGCTTTTGCGCATTACCGTTGGTAAACGAACTGGCTTTTACTGAAACAAATCAGTGCCTCTATCAATAAACCGACGTGGCAAGAACAGTTCCTCTAAAACAACGGCGTAACCTTGGCATCATGGCACACATTGATGCAGGGAAGACTACAACCACCGAGCGTATCCTTTATTACACGGGACGGATTCACAAGATCGGGGAGGTCAATGACGGCTCTGCTACAATGGATTGGATGGAACAGGAGCAGGAGCGTGGGATCACGATTACCTCAGCTGCAACTACTTGTTCCTGGGAGACTGATAAAAAAGAATATGTTTTAAACATTATTGACACTCCGGGACATGTAGATTTTACAGCGGAGGTCGAGCGCTCTTTGAGAGTACTGGATGGGTCAGTAATGGTGCTATGCGCAGTAGCAGGAGTACAGCCTCAGACAGAAACAGTTTGGAAACAGGCAAAACGCTATAACGTCCCCTGTATTGCATTTGTCAATAAAATGGATCGTGTTGGTGCGGATTTTGAGAAAGCTGTCATTTCAATTGAAGACCAGCTTTCTGCATGTCCGGTAGCCATACAAATACCGATTGGCGCCGAGGAGGAATTTACAGGAGTGATCGACCTGGTTTCGATGCAGGAACTGCGTTTCAAAGATGAAGGATTTGGTGAAGAATACGAAAGTGCCGAACTCTCCGATGAATTGAGAGCATCAGCGCAGGATTGGCGCAGGCAGATGCTGGAGCATCTTTCTCTTTTTGATGATGACTTGCTCGAAAAAATTGTTGAAGAGCAACAGGTAGAACAGGAAGAGATCGTCAAAGTTCTGCGTAAAGCAACTTTAAGCGGCAAAATCACACCGGTTTTGTGTGGAAGTGCCTTTAAGAATAAGGGAGTGCAACAACTTCTTGATGCTGTAGTAAATTACCTCCCGTCTCCGTTTGATATTCCGCCGGTACAGGGAGATCATCCGGTAACGAAAAAACCGGTTAGCCGAGAGGCTTCTGAATCAGACCCCTTGTGTGCACTTGCATTCAAAGTGGCAAGTGATCCTTTCGCCGGTCAGATGACTTTTGTTCGTGTTTATTCAGGTTCATTTGAAACCGGGAAAACAGTATTTAATCCGCGTAAACGTAAGCACGAACGGATTGGGAATCTAGTAAAACTGCACGCAAACAAGCGTGAAGATATCTCCGTGATAAAAGCAGGAGATATCGGGGCAGTGATCGGTATGGAACTGATCACGGGGGACACGCTCTGCCCAAAGGATCATCCAATAATTCTGGAAAGAACTCAGTTTTCGGAACCGGTAATTGATCAGGCTATTGAGCCAAAAACAAAACAGGATCAGGACAAACTTGAAGAAGCCCTGAAACGCCTGATGCAGGAAGACCCATCATTCCGGAGCAGGATTGATGCTGAAACAGGACAAAACATAATTTCCGGAATGGGCGAACTTCATTTGGAAGTTATGGTTCACAGACTCCAGCGGGAGTTCCGGATCGACTGTAAAGCTGGAACACCCAGAGTAGCATACCGGGAAACAATTACGCAGGCTGCAGACTCAGAAACACGATTTGAGCAACAACTTGACGGAAAAGACCAATTTGCTTTCTGCAGGATAAGCCTTGAACCACTGGAGGCAGGAGGGGGTTTTGAATTTGAAAACAAACTTTCGGCTGAAGAATTGCCAACGCAGTTTGCAGAGGCCCTGGAACAAGGGATTCAAGATGCAATGAGTAATGGAGTCCTTGCCGGATTTTCATTAATTGACTTGAAAGTTTGCTTGGTTGCAGGAGAATATCTGGAAGAATCTTCGACCGAAGTTGCCTTCACTATTGCGGGGGTAAACGCTCTTCGGGAAGGGGTACGGAAGGCAGGACCGGCCTTACTTGAACCCTCAATGAAAATAGAGGTCGTTACGCCTGTATCTTTTACAGGTGAAGTTATTGGAGACCTGAATGCTCGCCACGGACGTATCCGGGGTATGGAAGAGCAGGGAGGAATTCAGGTTGTTGAGGCTGAAGCTCCTTTGGCGGAAATGTTCGGCTATTCCACCCGATTACGTTCGCTCACTCAGGGGCGGGCATCATTTACCATGCATTTCAGTCACTACACGTCTGTGACTGAATCGACAAGAAAGATTCTCATTGGAGAACCGGTCAGCTTAGGCTGAGCGTTAATTTTAATTAGTCAAAACAGAAAAAGGAACAGGAGACGAGATGGCAAGAGAAAAATTTGACCGCTCAAAACCACATGTTAATGTTGGAACAATTGGACACGTGGACCACGGGAAAACAACTTTAACTGCAGCAATCACCAAAGTACTGCAAATGGACGGTTTAGCTGAAGCAAAAAGCTTTGATGAAATTGACGGTGCACCAGAGGAAAAAGAGCGTGGGATCACCATTGCGACATCACATATTGAATATGAAACTAAGAATCGGCATTACGCACACGTCGATTGTCCGGGTCACGCCGATTATGTTAAAAACATGATCACCGGTGCAGCACAGATGGACGGTGCGATAATTGTTGTATCCGCTGCTGACGGCCCGATGCCTCAAACCCGTGAACATATCTTGTTGGCCCGCCAGGTCAATGTTCCGCACCTTGTGGTGTTTCTGAATAAAATTGATCAAGTCGATGATGAAGAGTTGCTTGAGCTGGTGGAAATGGAAGTCCGTGAATTGCTTGATTACTATGATTTCCCCGGAGATGACACTCCTATTATCAAAGGTTCAGCTCTGGCGGTTATGGAAAGTTCAGCAACTGATTCAAGCGACCCTGCATTTGTGTGTATTAAAGAGCTGCTGGATGCAATTGACAGTTTTATTCCTGAACCTGTACGTGACCTTGACAAGGACCTCCTGATGTCCGTTGAAGATGTGTTTACTATTTCCGGACGCGGTACAGTTGCAACCGGACAAATTGAACGCGGAATAGTGAAGGTCGGTGAGGACATTGAAATCACTGGAATCCGTGAGACCCAAACAACCACTGTTACCGGCGTAGAAATGTTCCGTAAATCACTTGACCAGGGACAGGCTGGAGACAACGTTGGAATTTTGTTGAGAGGTATCAAGCGTGAAGATATTGAACGAGGACAAGTCATTTGTAAGCCGGGCTCAATTACACCGCACACAAAGTTCAAAGGCCAGGTTTATGTACTAGATAAAGATGAAGGCGGAAGACACACTCCGTTTTTTACAAACTACCGCCCACAATTTTATTTCCGTACAACTGACGTAACCGGTGTCGTTACTTTACCAAGCGGGATTGAGATGGTAATGCCGGGTGACAACGTGGAAATGACTATTGAGTTGATATGTCCCATTGCAATGGAAAAAGAAGTACGTTTTGCAATTCGGGAAGGCGGACGGACTATTGGCTCCGGAGTCGTCACGGAAGTTATTGAATAAGCTGCCAGGTGGTTTGATGGAACAAAAAATTAAAGTACGTTTCAAGGCATACGACGAGAAACTTCTCGATAAAACAATTGGAGAAATTGTTCATACGGTTAAGCGAACTGGAGCTGAAATTGTAGGCCCCATTCCGCTTCCTACTCGAAAGAACAGTTACACTGTTTTGCGTTCTCCACATGTTGACAAAAAGTCGAGAGAACAGTTTGAGATTCGTACCCACAAACGGCTCCTGTATATTTTGGAAACAACACCACAGACAATGGATGCTTTGATGCGCCTGGATATTTCTGCTGGAGTTGATATCGCCATAAAGCAAGAAGGATAAAGTTTATTGGGAAGTATAATCATGGCAACATTAAAAACCGTTGATGCAGGCAACAAAGCCGCAGGTAAGATAGAAATTGACGATACAATTCTGGAAACACCATATCACAGAAAAGCTGTTTCAGAAGTTGTGCGCCAGTTTCTGGCTGCAAATCAACAGGGGACACATTCTACTAAAAATCGAGCAGAAGTAGCTTACAGTACCCGTAAACTATATCGACAAAAAGGTACAGGCAGTTCCCGAGCGGGTAGTGCAAAATCGCCCATACGTCGCCACGGCGGCACGATTTTCGGGCCGCAAATGCGTAGCCACTCTTTTAGACTGAACAAGAAAACTAAGCGTCTTGCAACACGTTCAGTGTTTGCAGAGAAAGTTCGACAGGACGGAATCTTGGTGCTTGACAGCCTCAATCTGACTGATAATAAAACTAAAAACCTGAAGGCAATGCTGACCAAGCTTGAGCTTCCAGAAAAAGTTTTAATAGTAGCAGACGAGGTGTCTGAAAACTTGAGACTTGCTTCGAGAAATCTTCCAGACTTACATGTTCTGAGTTTTCGAAGCCTAAATGTTTATGAGATGATGAAATACACAAAAGTGGTTTTCCTCAAAGATGCTCTTGAGGCATACAAGGAAAGGTTGGCTAGATGAATATTTTTGATGTGCTTAGAGCACCAAAAATGTCAGAAAAGACTTTGTCACTAAAAGAAGAAGCTAATCAGTTCGCTTTTGAAGTTGACCAAAGGGCAAATAAAATTCAAATTAAGGAAAGCATTGAAAAATCCTTTAAGGTTTCAGTGCTGAAAGTAAGAACAATGAATGTACGGGGCAAGAAAAAACGCCTTGGACGTTATCAGGGACTTAAGTCCAGCTGGAAAAAAGCAATAGTAACCCTAAAGGAAGGGGATACTATTGAATATTTTGAAGGTGCGTAAACTGACTGCTAAGAATTATGGGAATTAAATTCCACAAACCTACATCTCCTGGAAGAAGGGGAATGAGTGGCTTTGTATTTGAAGAAATAACTGCATCCACGCCGGAAAAAAGTCTTTTGGCCCCTTTGAAAAAGAAGGGAGGCCGAAACAATAATGGCAGGATTACGGTCAGGCATCGCGGTGGTGGACACAAACGCAGATATCGGATAATCGATTTTTCCAGAAACAAACAAGAGATTCCAGCAAAAGTAGCCAGCGTTGAATATGACCCTAACCGAAGTGCAAGAATCAGTTTGCTGCATTATGCAGATGGTGAGAAACGCTACATCCTGACACCTTTCGGATTAAAAGTTGGAGATGTTATTTTTTCTGGAGAAAATTCTGATATTAAGACCGGTAACGCTCTTCCATTAAAAAATATTCCTGTTGGAACGATGCTTCACTGCATTGAATTACGTCCTGGAAAAGGAGCACAATTAGGACGCAGTGCCGGAGCAGCAATTCAATTGATGGCAAAGGGTGATGATTATGCTCAACTCAAACTTCGCTCCGGTGAAATCAGAAAAGTAAGAATAGAATGCATGGCAACTGTTGGAACAGTTGGTAATGCAGAGCATATGAACATTAATAAAGGTAAAGCAGGTCGGAATCGCTGGTTAGGTCGCCGCCCTACTGTTCGTGGTGTAGTTATGAATCCAGTTGACCATCCACATGGCGGAGGCGAAGGAAAAACTTCCGGTGGTCGACATCCAGTAACCCCGTGGGGTAAACCCACAAAAGGAGCAAAGACCAGGAAGCGTAAAGATACAGACAATTATATATTGAAGAGGAGATAAACAGTGCCAAGATCCCTAAAGAAAGGACCGTTCGTAGACGCTCATCTTGAAAAAAAAGTTGCTGCAGCTAAAGAAAACAACGACCGACGTTTGATCAAAACATGGTCCCGACGCTCTGTAATTTTACCGGATTTTATTGGTACAAATATCGCTGTTCATAATGGCAACAAATTTATTCCTGTTTTTATTACAGAAGATATGGTGGGTTATAAATTGGGTGAATTTGCACCAACCCGGACATATCGGGGACATGTAGGAAAAAGTGATAAGAGGGTAAGGCGATAATGACTGCTCAAGCAACTGCAAGAAATGTAAGAGTGGCACCAAGAAAAGCCCGTCTGGTTGTCAATATGATTAGAGGGCAAAATGTTGTCCGGGCAATGGCACAATTAAGCACGATACGAAACAGAGCTGCTGAACCGATAATGAAAGTCTTGCAGTCTGCACTCGCAAATGCGGACCAGCACCATCCGGAAGCTGATGTGGATAATTTCCGTGTGATTACCGCTTACGTTGATGAGGCACGGGTGCTCAAGCGATTCCGCCCTAGAGCTATGGGCCGCGCATCTGGAATTAAAAAACGCTCCAGCCATATTACACTGGAAGTTGGAGAATAAAGTTAAATAATTTAATTCCCTATTTTATTTCAAGGGGAATTCACGTTTTTCAAGGTAAACTGTGGGTCAAAAAGCTAATCCAATAGGTCTAAGACTGGGTATTTCCAGAACATGGAACTCAAAGTGGTTTGCAGAAAAAGATTATGTAAGCCAGCTGAGACAGGATCTGGATATTCAAAAGTTTGTGAAGGCTCGTTTGAAGCATGCCGCAATTTCAAAAATAGAAGTCGAACGCACAGCAAAAAGAACCAAAATAAATATTTTCTCAGCACGTCCGGGAATCATCATTGGACGAAAGGGCGATGAGGTTGAGCGTTTAAAAAAGGAACTCAGCAAGCGTAATTATAACGATGTCACCATTAATATAAAGGAAATTAAACGACCGGAAATTGATGCAACGTTGATTGCAGAAAATATCGCAAGTCAGCTTGAACGGCGAATTGCATACAGAAGAGCAGTCAAACGGTCCATACAGGCTGCGATGCGAATGAATATAGCAGGCTGCAAAGTAATGGTAGGAGGGCGTTTGAATGGAGCAGAGATAGCCAGATCAGAATGGGTACGAGAAGGACAGGTACGTTTACACACTTTACGTGTAGATATTGACTATGGTGTTGCTGAAGCAAATACGACATATGGTATTATCGGCGTAAAAGTCTGGGTGTACCGCGGAGAAGATTATGGTAAATCACGTGGAAGACGGTCGTTCAGTTAAGGAGTTTTAGCTATGTTAATGCCAAAAAAGACAAAATTTCGCAAGCAGATGCGCGGCAGAATGCAGGGGGACGCACATACTGGAAACAAAATTAGTTTTGGTTCCATCGGACTTCAGGCAACCGGACGAGGTTACGTGACAACACGACAGATTGAGGCTGCTCGCAGGGTGATCACACGGACGTTAAAACGAGGTGGAAAAACTTGGATTCGGGTGTTTCCTGACAAGCCGGTTACAAAACGACCTGCTGAAACAAGAATGGGGAAGGGCAAGGGAGCTGTCGACACTTGGGTAGCTTCTGTGCATCCGGGACGTGTGCTTTATGAAATTGACGGAGTTCCTGAAGAAGTAGCAACTGAAGCATTACGCCTGGCTGCTTATAAATTATCAATAAATACAAAAATTATCAAAAGAGCAGCTGTAATATGAATGCGTCTGAATTACGGGCATTACCAGTCAATGAATTGGAAGCCAAAAAATACGATCTCAAAGAAGAATATCTGCGGTTACGCTGCGGGCACGTTTCCCGGCAATTGGCTGATGTTAATTTGATCAAGAAAGCTCGACGCAATATAGCTCGTTTGAATACAGTGTTAACTGAAAAACTGGCCAAACAATAGCGAAAATAAAATTAAAATGAGTACATTGAAGCTACAGAGTGGAATTGTTGTCAGTAACAAGATGGATAAATCCATTGTTGTAAAGATTGAAAGAAAAATAAAACACCCCCTTTACAAGAAAACCATCAAACGCTCAAAAAAATATATTGCACATGATGAGCAGAACGAATGCAAGGTAGGTGACTTGGTTCAAATTGCAGAGTGCAGACCATTGAGTAGACGTAAGCGCTACCGATTATTTAAACCGTCAAAATGATACAAACACAAAGTATCCTTGAAGTTGCTGATAACTCAGGAGCAAAAAGCCTGATGTGTATAAAGGTTCTTGGAGGATCCAAGAGACGTTATGCTCGGGTAGGTGATATAATTGTTGCATCAATCAAGGACTGCCAACCTCATTCCAAAGTAAAATCCGGAGATGTTGTGAAAGCCGTTGTAGTTCGTACCAAAAAAGAGTCCCGTCGACCAGATGGCAGTTATATTAAATTCGATTCAAATTCTGCTGTTTTAATAGACGGAAAAAGAGAACCGGTAGGTACCCGCATTTTCGGCCCTGTAGCCAGAGAGCTGCGCGATGGAAAATTCATGCGAATCCTGTCACTTGCACCTGAAGTATTATAGTAGTCTGATTCATGAAAGCTAAGCAACGCAAAAAAAGAAGGGCCACAATTCGTCGTGAAGACACTGTGATGGTTATTTCCGGAAAAGATAAGGGGCGTACCGGACGTGTAATTACTGTAGATTGGAAGCGCGAACGCTTACTGATTGAAGGTGTAAATATGGTCACGCGTCATACAAAACCCAATGCAGCAAATCAACAGGGTGGCTTGATCAAAATTGAAGCACCAGTTCATTATTCAAACGTTCAGCTTTACAATCCAACTCTAGAAAGAGGCGTGCGTGTAAAAATACAGACAAGTGATGCTGGTGTTAAAAATAGAGTCTGTGTAAAATCTGGAGAGGTATTAGGATAATGTCAGAGAGTCACTTGTTACAGACCTATAATTCGAAAGTTGTGCCGTTGCTTCAAGAGAAGTTTAAATACAAGAACAAGCACCAAATTCCTGCTATCAATAAAGTAACCCTGAATATAGGACTTGGTGAAGCTGTACAGAACCCCAAAGCAGTCGAGGCAGCCAGCAAGCAGTTAGCCTTGATTTCCGGACAAAAGCCTGTGGTTACCAAGGCAAAACGTTCAATTGCTGGATTTAAGTTACGTGAAGGCATGCCTATCGGTTGCATGGTAACTCTGCGTAACGTACAAATGTGGACTTTTCTAGATAAATTGCTTCACATTGCAATGCCTCGTATTCGTGACTTTAGGGGTATTTCCCCAAAAGCCTTTGATGGAGCAGGAAATTATACCATGGGAATTAAAGAACAACTGATTTTTCCTGAAATTGAAATTGATGATGTAGATAATATCCGAGGTATGAATATATCTATTGTAACCAGTGCGCTTACAGATGAAGAGGGTCTTGCAATGATGCAGGACTTGGGATTTCCCTTTAGAAAATAGGTTAAATGGCAAAAAAATCAATGATCGCAAAAAGCGAACGTACTCAAAAGTTTAAAGTCCGCCAATACAGCAGATGTGGATATTGCGGGCGTCCGCGTGGATATTTGAGAAAGTTCGGTATGTGCAGGATTTGTTTTAGAAAAAACGCTAATGCAGGCCTTCTGCCGGGCGTGACAAAAGCCAGTTGGTAAAAACAACATAAGATACTGAAAAAGATTGTGTTATGTCAATGAGTGACCCTATTGCGGATTTATTAACTCGCATCCGCAATGCAAACATGAGGAAAAAAGAAAGTCTGGAAATGCTGTCCTCCAAGATGAAACTTAACATAGTAAAGGTTCTGAAAGATGAAGGTTTCATAGTAAACTGGGAACTGGACGAAAAAGGTAAGTTTCCGGAATTGCGAATTTGGTTGAAGTATGTGGACGATTTACCTGTTATTCGTAAAATTACCCGAATCAGCAAGCCTGGACTTCGTCTCTACAGCAAGGGCAAGGATTGTAAACCTGTACTTAATGGGCAAGGTATTTCCATCCTTTCTACCTCAAAAGGAATAATGAGTGACCGACAGTGCCGTGCCGATGATATTGGTGGGGAAGTACTTTGTACGGTCTGTTAGACTGGATTTAATCAAGAAAGACAATGTCAAGAATTGGTAAAAGACCCATCAAACTAACACAGGGAGTTGAAGTAAATTTTAAGGAGCGCCTGCTTTCAGTGAAGGGTCCTAAAGGCGAGCTGGAACTAAGGGCACATCCTGCGATTGAGTTAATAATTGATACTGAAAATATTTCAGTGTTGCCTTCTGATCTGAGTGCTCCAATGACACCTATGCTAGGAACAACCCGGGCACTGATTAGTAATATGATTCACGGTGTCACAGAAGGTTTTGAAAAACAGCTAAATTTGGTAGGTGTCGGATACAAAGCAGTTGTAAATCAGAAAAGTTTGTTATTAAACCTGGGCTATTCACACTCAATAAATTACACGTTGCCGGAAGGAATAAAAGCATCTGTAAATGCAAATACTAAGATACTTCTTGAAAGTTCCGATAAACAGCTTTTGGGGCAGGTTTCTGCAGAGATTCAAAAATTTAGACCACCTGAGCCATACAAAGGAAAAGGAATTTTGTTTGAAGGTGTTCAAATAAAACGTAAAGCCGGTAAAAGCGGCAAAACTTAATACGCAAGTAAGAGCTTGAAATGAATAATGCTGCAACACGTCTGAAAGGAAGAGAAACTAGACACAGACGTATTCGAAAAAAAATTTCTGGAACTAATACGCGTCCTAGACTAGCGGTATTCAGATCTGCACGACATATTTATGTGCAGGCTATTGATGATAATGCAGGAAGTACTTTGGCAGCTTCTTCAACTGTAGCAATCCAGAAGTCCTTGAAAAAAATCTACACAGGGAACAAAGAGGCAGCTAAAGCGGTTGGCGCAGACGTAGCAAATAAACTTATGGAAAAGTCCATTTCCTCCGTTGTCTTCGACCGCGGTGGATTTATTTTTCATGGACGTGTACAGGCCTTAGCTGAAGGAGCTAGGGAAGCTGGCCTGAAATTCTGAAAACCGGTAAAACCGGAATAATGGTGAAGTAGTGGCAGAAAAAAATACAGAAAAGAATGAGCTGATAGAAAAAGTAGTTCGCGTAAACCGTGTTGCCAAGGTGGTAAAAGGCGGTCGTAGATTCAGCTTTAGCGCATTAATCGTTGTTGGTGATGGGCGAGGTCAGGTTGGTCTTGGTCTCGGGAAGGCTAACGAGGTTGTTGAGGCAATTCGTAAAGCAGTTGAACAGGCTTCGGTTAACATGAAAAAAATATGTGTGGAAGGCACATCAATACCACATGTAGCAATAGGTCGTTTTGGATCCGGAAAGGTTTTAATGAAACCTGCAGACAAAGGACATGGAATTATTGCAGCCGGTGCTGTTAGAGCTGTTATGGAAGCAGCTGGTATCATGGACATCAGTGTTAAGTGCATTGGTTCCAGAAATCCAAACAACCTGGTACGCTCAACACTTGATGGATTATACAATCTCAGGAGTAACGATTGGATTGCCAGAGCAAGAGGCAAAGACATCGATTATTTGAAACAATAAAAATGGCCAGTAAGATAAAAGTAACCCAGATTCGCAGTAGGATTGGGGCACAAAAAAAACAAAAAGCATGTCTAAGTGGATTGGGATTACGGAAAATAAACAATTTTTCAGTGCTTGAAAACACTCCGGCAGTTAGAGGGATGATCAAAAAGGTTAGTCATCTTGTCAGGATTGAGACAGCAGGTTAATAGAATTACGGTAATATATGTATCTCCACGATCTTGAATCCAGTAAAAACAAACGTCGTAAACGTGTTGGACGTGGCCCAGGCAGCGGTAGCGGAAAAAACTGCGGACGCGGACAAAACGGTGCGAAATCACGATCCGGCTATAAAAGGAAGCGAGGATTTGAAGGTGGACAAAATCCACTCAACCGTAGATTGCCTAAGTTTGGATTTACAAGTCCTAACAAGGTGTATGCCCAGTTGATAAATTTACAAAACCTGGAAGATAATGCAGATGTCGAAACAGGAAGCAGCCTTGATAAAACAAAATTAAAAGCTTTAGGTTTAATCAAAAAAGAAGACAAGCCTGTAAAGCTTTTAGGTAAGGGCAAACTGAGCAAAAAATTAAATATAGAAGTTGACATGACTAGCGCAAGTGCTGCAGAAGCAGTAAAAAAAGCTGGTGGTGAAGTGGTTACGATAGGCTAAGGCATCTTTGATGTTAAATATAATTCAGAACATTTTTAGAATTGAAGAGCTGAGGCAACGTATTTTTTTCACTCTGGCAATGCTTTTTATTTTTCGCCTGGGTGCACATATACCTACTCCCGGAATAGACGGAGCTGCTCTGACAGCTTTTTTTGATGCGCAACAAGGTTCTATATTACGCTTCTTCGATATGTTTACCGGCGGAGCACTGGCACGATTGACCGTTTTTGCACTGGGTGTGATGCCTTACATTAGTGCCTCAATCATAATTCAGTTATTGACTGCAGTATTTCCCTACCTTGAAAGATTGTCAAAAGAGGGCGATGCCGGTCGAAAAAAGATTACAGGTTATACCAGATACGGAACAATTGTTCTCAGTGTGGTACAAGGTTTTGCCATTTCGGTTGGACTGGAAAGTATGGCGGCACCAAATGGACAACCAATCGTAATTTCGACATTAAGCCCATGGGCTTTCAGGGCACTAACTGTAATCACATTAACAGCTGGTACAGCTTTTCTGATGTGGGTAGGCGAGCAGATTAGTGAACGTGGAATTGGAAATGGAATTTCGTTATTGATTTTTGCAGGAATTGTGGTTGGTATCCCGGGCGCAATTATAAATTCAGTCCGTTTGGTGCAGGACAATGTATTGTCACCATTAGTACTTGCAGTTGTCGGTATTCTGATGATAGTAGTCGTATTCCTGGTCATTTTTGCTGAAACTGCTTACAGAAAGATTCCAGTACAATACGCAAAACGAATGCAGGGGAATCGTATGTACGGGGGACAGTCTTCTCATCTTCCCCTGAAAATAAACACTGCTGGAGTTATACCTCCAATTTTCGCATCTTCGATCCTTGCTTTCCCGGCAACAATCACCGGCTTCATTGCTGTACCGTGGGTGCAGGCAGTCGGCAGTCAGTTGCTACCAGGCAGGATGTTGTATAATTTTTTGTTTGCAATTATGATCTTCTTTTTTGCGTTTTTTTACACGGCAATTACATTTAACCCAGTAAAGATAGCAGAAGAGATGAAGAAACATGGTGGATACATACCGGGTATTCGACCAGGTAAAAAAACAGCTGAATATGTTAACTTAGTTCTAACACGATTAACATTTGGAGGGGCAGCTTACTTGGCTGTTGTTTGCCTTTTCCCATACATCCTTTTTGATCTTTTTGACATTCCTTTCTATTTTGGAGGGACGGCACTATTAATTGTGGTAGGAGTAGGACTAGATCTGGTTAATCAAATTGAAGCTTTTCTGCTGAACCAAAATTATGACGGCTTCATGAAAAAGACTAAACGACGACAGATGTCTGCAGCACTGCGTTTATGATACTTTGAAGAAAAAGAAATGAAAGTACGTTCATCTGTAAAGAAAATCTGCGAAAAGTGCAGAATCATTAAAAGAAAAGGCGTCTTGCGGGTAATTTGTGAGAATCCAAAACATAAACAGCGACAGGGATAACAAGGAGCTGGATGGCAAGAATTTCCGGTATTGATTTACCAAATGCTAAAAGGGTAGAAATTGGTTTGACTTACATTTATGGTGTAGGCCGAAAAGTTTCAAATGATATATTACTCAAAGCAAAGATCGATAAAAATGTACGAGTTAGTGACCTTGATGACGACCAGGTAAATAAGATTCGTACAATTATCGAAAAAGAATATCAGGTTGAGGGTGATCTTCGACGAGAAGTCAGCTTGAATATCAAGCGTCTAATGGATTTGGGTAATTACCGTGGATTAAGGCATCGCAAGCATATGCCTGTCAGAGGACAAAGGACTAAAACAAATGCAAGGACGCGAAAAGGCCCCCGAAGATTGGCAGTCAGTAAAAATAAATAAACCTAAACGTTGAATTGAGCCGAACTTATGGCGCAAGCAAAAAAGAAAAAAGAAAAAAGAACAGTTGAACAGGGTCGAATTTATATCAAGGCCACATTCAATAATACAATCGTGACAATTACCGATACTCAAGGCAACACAATCGCATGGTCTAGTACAGGTGTACATGGATTTAAAGGTTCAAGAAAAAGTACTCCTTTTGCAGCAAGAGTGGCTGCAGACGACGCCCTGAAAAAGGCTGTTGATAGTGGTATGAAAAGTGTTGATGTTTTTGTCAAAGGACCCGGTTCAGGACGGGAGTCTGCACTTCGAGCAATTTCAGCAATTGAAGGAATGCGTATCACGTCAATCAACGATATAACACCGGTTCCTCATAACGGATGCCGTCCACCAAAGCAACGGCGGATTTAATTTAATTAAACGTCATTAATTACAATACTCTCAGGATGATTATTTCATCGATTAGTATTGTCTTTTTTGACTGAATAAAAACCAGAAAACTTAACTGGGATGCAGATGACTGAATTAAATGAAACTATAGAAGAAGCAGATCCGGAGGCAGAGAATGTCTCTCCGGAAGATAATGCAATAACCGGAACAGAATCGGATTCCAACAGTGAAGAGGAATCAACGGACGAAAATCCGTTCTTTGCTAAAAATTGGATGTCAATTGCAAAGCCGAAGAAACTACAGTTTGAGTCGGAAAACTTAAAATCTGATTATGCGAAGTTTTCACTGGATCCATTAGAGCCTGGATTTGGAACGACAATTGGGCATTCTTTAAGGCGGGTTCTCCTGTCTTCAATCAGGGGATCAGCAGTTTTTGCAGTACAAATTGACGGTGTCACCCACGAATTCAGCAACATCCCTGGAATCGTAGAGGACATGGTTCAAGTTATCCTTAATATCAAGGAACTTCAAGTTGAGCAATTTGTTGATGAAGTTGTTGAACTGGAACTGATCGGAGAAGGACCTTGCGTAATAAAAGCTGGAGATATTTCAACCTTTGAAAAAGCAGAAATATTGAATCCAGATCTTGTTTTGGCTACCTTACAAAATGGGGCAACTGTCAGTATGACTATGTATTCCCGCTTCAACAAAGGTTATGTTACCTCAGAGGAAAATCAACAGGAGGATTTACCCGTCGGCACCATCTACCTTGACTCAAATCACTCGCCTGTCAGTAGAATTAACTATGACGTTGTAAATTCAAGAGTTGATCAAAAAACAGACTATGATCGCCTGAATTTTGAACTATGGACAAATGGTTCTGTAAAACCTACCGACTGCCTGGCCTATGCAGCAAAAATAATCAAAGAACACATGGATGTGTTTATTAACTTTGATGAAAGCAGAATAAAGGATGAGCCTGAAGAAGAAATTGAGGAAGAACCACTGAACGAAAACTTATATCGCAGTGTTAGCGAACTGGAATTGTCTGTCCGTTCAATCAACTGTCTGCAAAATGCAAAGATTGAAACCATAGGAGATCTTGTCCAGAAGAGTGAACAGGCAATGCTCAAAACAAAAAACTTTGGTCGGAAATCACTGAACGAAATTAAAGTAATCTTGACAGAAATGGGCTTATCATTGGGAACAGAAGTGGAAAATTTTGATCCAATGAATAATCCACACACAAATTAGGGCTCAATAATACGATGCGACATTTAAAAGCTGGAAACCGTTTAGGAGTTACAACGGCACATCGCCGTGCAATGATGCGGAATATGGTTACATCTATCCTGGAATATGGCCAAATTACCTGCACTCTTGCCAGGGCAAAAGAGGTACGCAAGCCTCTTGAAAAAATGATAGGCTGGGGAAAGCAGGGCAGTCTGCATGCTCGCCGTCAAGCATTGAGTTTTGTGAAAAGCAAAGAAGCAATGACACAGCTTTTTGAAGAATTGGCTGAGCGCTACAAAGATCGACAAGGTGGTTATTGCCGAATTATCAAATTGGGTAAAAACAGACTTGGTGACAACTCTGAAATGGCGATTGTACAGTTGCTTGGAAGTGAAACCGACCGATTAAGCGAACTTAAATCTCAGTCAGGTAAAAAGAAAAAAGCCAAGAAAAAGGAAAGCCCTGTTTTAAAGGAGGTAAGTGAAGAAATCCGGACTGAGAACTCATCTTCAGAAAAAATTGACGAATCAGTTAAACCTATAGAAGCAGAACCTACTTTGGCCGAAGGTGAAGAAGTAGAAACGAAGAAAGAAATATCTCAAGTTGAGAATGAAACTTCAAAAGAAGAATCACCTGTAGAATCTGTTCAAATAGAACCGGCAGCAAAGCAAAAACCGGAAGAGAATATTCAGACAGAGACTGTTTCTGAAGAACAACTTGAAGCTGATACAAAAAAGGAAGAACCTGTTACAACTGAAACTTATTCAGCAGAGGATGAAGCTAAAACAGAACCTGATAAAGAGGAGGTACAGGCAGATTCTGAAGCAGTACAGGAAAAAACTGAGATCACTTCCGAGAAAGTTATAACTGAAGAAAAGGATCCTGAGACAAAAACTTAAGATTGACCTTCAAGTAATCCTTCCTTTAAAGGCTTCTTTTTTCTACAGGAGTCTTTTTTTACTCCTACCATTTGTACTTCTAGAAAAAAACTGTTCACTATGACAAGTCCTGTTGCAGAATCTGTATCGCCTTCGCACGAAAAGAAGCGAATTTATTTGGAAACATTGGGTTGCTCCAAAAACCAAGTTGATTCAGAAATAATGCTGGCCAGTCTGCAAAACCAGGGTTTTGAGATGACAAAGACTCCGGATTCTGCAGAAGTAATTATTGTCAACACCTGTGCTTTTCTTACAGAAGCAAGTGAAGAGTCAATCAACAGGATTCTTGAACTAAGTGATTTCAAAAGTACTGGCAACTGTGAAAAGCTTGTCGCAACAGGTTGTTTGACTCAACGTTACCAGGACAGTCTCGCGGACCAGATTCCAGAACTGGATGGACTGTTTGGTTCAAACGGATTTGAACAGATTCCGGAACTTGTGTACTCAATGTATGAGGGTACCGGACAAACAAAACTTAATTTGAAGCAAAAACCTCACTACAGACAATTTGAAAAACAGGCCCGTATACAAACTACACCTCGTCATTATACATACCTTAAAGTGGCGGAGGGCTGTTCCAACATGTGTTCGTTTTGCAACATACCTGCGTTAAGAGGAAATTTCAGTAGCCGTACAGTCAACTCTATTGTAACTGAAATCATTAATCTGACAAAAAAAGGAGTGAAGGAAATCAATCTGATTTCGCAAGACACTTCATCTTACGGAAAAGATTTTAAGAGCGGTACTGGACTGGCAACACTTTTAAAAACCATCAGTAAAATAGAAGGGGATTTCTGGATACGTCTTTTTTACTGCTATCCCAACTCCTTTACTGATGAAGTGATGGAGGTGATTGCAGGTGATAAAAGATTTTGCCGGTATCTCGATATGCCGTTTCAACATATTAATAATGAAGTTTTGAAAGCAATGAACCGAAAAATAGACCGTGCTCAGATAGAAAATAAAATACAGGAGATACAGAAACATCTTCCGGATTTGGCTTGGCGTACTACTTTTATTGTTGGCTTTCCTACTGAAACAGAAGATCATTTCCATGAATTACTTGAGTTTGTTTCAGCAGGACATTTTCTGCATGTTGGAGTATTTTCATACTCCCATGAAGATAATATCCGTTCGGCAAAATTGGGAGATCCTGTTCCAAATTCTCTTAAGCAAGAACGGCGTAAGCAACTGATGGAAGCACAACAAAAAGTCAGCAGTGGTAGAAATAAAAGCTGGATTGGAAAACAATTGAAAGTCCTTGTGGATGGCCTTAGTGAAGAAAGTGACTTGCTACTTCAAGGCCGAAGTGAATTTCAAGGACCTGATGTAGACGGGTTAGTTTATATCAATGATGGGACTGCACGTCCTGGAACTTTCAATAATGTTGAAATTACGGAATCCCACACTTATGATTTAATTGGACGCATTGTCTGATTTAGTGTAGTCTGCGTTATTATATTTACAGTAGTTTGTGAATCAAAGCCTTTTCAAACTTTTAAATCTGAATTTATATGTCAGGACACAGCAAATGGAGTACAATCAAGCATCGCAAGGCAGCTCAAGATGCAAAACGTGGTAAAGCTTTTACAAAAATAATTAAAGAACTAACTATAGCAGCAAGAATTGGCGGAAGCGATCTCGATGCCAATCCACGTTTACGTACAGCAGTTGCCAATGCAAAAAGTCAAAGTATGCCAAAAGACAATATTGATAGGGCTATCAAAAAAGGTGCAGGAGAATTAGACGGAGTAATTTTTGAAGAAATTATTTATGAAGGCTATGGACCACACAATGTTGCAATTATTGTAGAAGTGATGACTGACAACAGGAACAGATCCATTGCATCAGTAAGACATGCTTTCAGTATATGCAATGGGAATCTGGGTTCAGCTAACTCTGTTCAGTACATGTTTGACCGACAGGGATCAATTTTGGTTGACAACACTGTTATTGACGAAGACCGGCTTACTGAATTAATTCTGGAAGCTGGTGCAGAAGATTTAAACACTGAAAACCCAGACGCGTTTCAGATTATTACTGCTCCTGCTGATTTTGATACTGTACGTTCATACTTGGAAGAAAATGGTGTTGCCATGCTAAGTGCAGAGGTTATCTGGAATCCTCAAAACCGTATAGAAATCGACAATTATAAAAAAGCTGAACAAGTAATAAAACTGATTGATCTATTGGAAGAAGATGATGACGTAAACAGTGTCCATTCCAATTTTGACATCAGCGAAAGCGTTATGGCAGAACTTGGTTGAAACACTGCGAATTTTAGGTATAGACCCCGGGAGCAGGAAAACAGGTTACGGTCTGATTGAAAACACCGGAAACCGTACCAGACATTTAGCCAGCGGCTGTATCCGACTGAATGAAAGGGACCAGCTTTCTGATCGTTTGTCAATGCTCGCCAGAGAACTGGAACAATTGATTGAAGAATTCAGACCGGATTGTGGAGCTGTCGAAAAAGTCTTTTTTGCAAAGAATGCTCAGTCAGCACTTACTTTAGGTCATGCACGTGGTGTTATTTTATTGAAATTTTCTGAACGCCATTTACCCATACATGAATATCAGACTCTGAAGGTCAAGCAAACTGTAGTTGGAGTGGGGAGGGCTGACAAGGATCAAGTACAGCATATGGTCAAGATTCTGTTGAATTTACAGAACTCACTTCAAGAAGATGAAGCGGATGCACTTGCCGTTGCTATCACACATGCTCATTTGGGACTCTCCCTTAAACAATCACTTTAGCTTGATGAACTGCCTGAGCAGGAACATTTTTATGAATAACTTATCTCATGATTGCCTATCTTGAAGGACAGATCCTCCGTTCAGAAGCAAATTTAATCGTTCTCAAAACATCTGACGGCGTGGGTTACGCAGTTCATGTTTCTCAACATCTTGCTGTTAAAGCCTCTCCGGAAGAATTTATCACTCTGCACATCTATACAAATGTCAGGGAAGACGATATTTCCCTGTATGGCTTTCAAAAATTAGAGGAAAAAGAATTATTTGAAATGCTTATCAAAACTTCAGGTGTAGGTCCGAAGTTGGGATTAGCGGTTCTTTCAGTACTTTCTCCCAGTCAACTGGTGGATGCTGTTCATCAGAGCAGCACCGAGATTTTCAGCCAGGTTCCCGGTATAGGAAAAAAAACTGCAGCAAAGTTGTGTCTGGATTTGAAAGATCAACTGAAGCGGCATCCAATTTCAGGATTTGAACCAGGAGCTGCAGGGAGCTCTAAAGCAGGATTAACTCTTTCAGGAACTGAAATTGACGGAGTTTTTTCTGCATTAAAAAACCTTGGCTATTCGGAAAAGGAAATCCTGCCAGTACTTCGAGAAACCGGCAGTTCGGATTTGCCGTTTGAAGGTAGACTGAAAAAAGCACTTTCCTTATTGACTCCATTGCGTTAAAACAGAGTATCTTAGAAATACTAATATTCAGGAGAAAACATGGCAAATCTGAACAAAGTGATGTTGATTGGACGATTAGGACAGGACCCTGAAATTCGCTACACACAATCCGGCAGTGCAGTAGCTAATACCACCATTGCAACTAACGATTATTGGACAGACAAACAGGGTGAAAAACAAGAGCGAACAGAATGGCACAGCCTCGTGTTGTGGGGAAGACTTGCTGATTTGGCACAGTCTTACTTGAAAAAAGGCTCGCAAGTCTATGTTGAAGGCCGTTTACAAACTAGAGACTGGGAAGATCAACAAGGTCAAAAACACTACAAAACTGAGGTTGTAGTCACAAACATGCAGTTTCTGGATTCAAAAAATGTTGATGGGGGAATTCCTCAGGAAGGAGGCTCTTCAAATTATTCTGCAACTTCTGCATCAACACAGGACTCTGCATCAACACAGGATCCAGGGAACGCCCAGGAAACTCCACCTGATGACGGTTTCATCAAGGATGATATCCCTTTTTAGATATAAAAATTATTTCAAATGCCTGAAAGTTTGTAAAGTGTCCTGTGGGGTGGCTTGCGGAGTCTCTAATTATTCCATATATTTTTCATTCCCCGGTAGTTTCCACAATATATAAGATCAGAATATTTTTAACTGGTGCTATGCCTCTTTCCACGAATGAAAACTATTTGACAAAAGAAACCAGCCATACAGTTCAAGAATTTTTCACTTAACCCGCCAACCATTGTTACAATGTTTGAAAGCATTAATGTACTCTCTTTGTTTACAGAAAAGCAACGCGCTGTGAAAGTTAAACAAAAACGTATGATTTCAATGATTATGCTGGATGATATCGATGCAGAGGTAACTAAAAAGAAAATCAAACATCTCCACTTGAAGGTATGCCCTCCTAACGGTATCGTGCGTGTTTCTGCACCACTCCGTATGAATCAGGAAAAAATTCGTGTTTTCGCGCTATCCAAGCTTGATTGGATTAGAAAACAGCGTTTAAAAATACGAAATCAGGTGCGTGAAAAACCTTTGAAATATATAAATCAGGAAACTCACTACTTTAGAGGTCACAGCTATCAATTAAAAGTGTTGGAAAATAACAAACCTCCTTTTGCAGAGCTAGTGAAAAACGAAATATTGATTCATGTTCCTACTGGAGCTGACATGGAAAAAAGGCGTTCTGTCCTGAATGAGTGGTATCATAAACAGTTGATGGAGCTATTGAATCCTCTTATAAAAAAATGGGAACTTAAACTTGGTGTCTCAGTCAAGCGCTTCTCCATTCGCAGCATGAAATCCAGGTGGGGCAGCTGCACACCTAAAACCCATGGTATTCGTTTCAATCTTGAGCTTGTAAAAAAGTCACCTGAATGTCTGGAATATATTGTTGTACATGAGTTAGTGCATTTGCTAGAAGCCAGTCACAACAACAGATTCAAGGCATTAATGGATCAGTTTTATCCTAACTGGAAACTATGTCGGAAAGAGTTGAACGGTTTGCATCTCAAATCTTAAATGCCTGATAAATAAAGTGCATTTAGCTCTGATTCTGAGAGAAGTAATTTTAATTTGAAGTGTCTTGTTTGTATAAAAAGCTGAAAAGAAAATAGAAAAAATTTGTGCGTATCAAAAAAATAAGAGTTTCAGGATTCAAATCATTTTGTCATCCTGTCAATCTGCAGGTTAAACAAAACGGAATTACAATTATAGTGGGTCCAAATGGCTGCGGAAAAAGCAATGTTGTTGACGCAGTCCGCTGGGTACTTGGTGAACAGCGTGTAAAACATTTACGCGGCAGTTCAATGGAGGATGTAATTTTTTCCGGAAGCTCCTTTCACAAGCCTTCCGGAATGGCTGAAGTCTCACTGACTTTTTCCAACCCCAAAGGAGACACACTTCAACAATTTGCAGATTACACAGAAATTGCGGTGACCCGCCGCCTTTACCGTTCAGGTGAAAGTATTTACATGATCAACAAAATACCCGTGCGTTTGAAAGATGTGCGGGAATTGTTTATGGACACAGGAATTGGCGGAACCGGATACTCGATTGTTGAACAGGGGCGCGTAGAGGAAATTGTCAGCGCCAAACCTATTGATCGACGCATCTTGATTGATGATGCTGCAGGAATCGTCAAGTTTCGCTTCAAACGTGAAAATGCTGAAAAACGGCTGGATGAAACAACACAAAATCTGCTTCGGGTGAACGACGTGCTTGGAGCGCTTTCGGAACAGGAAGACGGGTTGCGGGAACATGTCGAACGGGCAGAAAAATATTTGGAGCTACAGGAACAGAGCGGCCTGCTGGAGCGTCAGCATCTTTGTTTAAGTTGGCATCAAGCAGGTCTCAACGAACAAAAAGTACAAGAACTGGTAAAGGGGCAGCAGCAGCAGCAGCAGGATCTTCAAGGTGAAAAGGCAGTTGTTGAAACTGATTTAGAACGGCTTAAGTTAGAGCAAATACAATTGGGTACACAGGTTGGAGAGCGGCGCGAACAACTGTTTAAAACAGAGCAAAATATACAGGAAGCTGAAAATCAACGTGAACTGGAAAAACAAAATCTGCAAAATGTCAGTGAACAAAGGGAGGGTCAGGAAAAAGAGCTCGAAGAGTTGAAACAAAGATTAACTGAACGTGAAAAAGAAAGAGCTGATATAAATAACCGGAGCATGGAACTGGCAGAACGTTTGGGAGAAATGCAGGCAAAACTTGTTATTATCGAAGAGAAGCGTGCTGAAGAAAACGAAACTCTCCAAAAATCCACCGATGAAACTTCTGTACTTCAAAAACGACAGTTAACTGTACACACTGAATTAACTAACCAAACTAATCAGAAGAATTTCCTGGATGAACGCCTGGAAAATCTTACAGAACGTCAGCAACGTCTTCAAGACCAGCAACAATCTCACAAAAATCTGCTTCAGGAAGTAACTCTCCAGGTTTCAGACAGAGAAGAACAGATGGAGACCATCCGTTTGCAGAAAGAAGAATTGTCGGGAAAATTAGCTGAACTTGAAAGTAGCATAGAAGATCAGCACTTGAAACTAATTGAAGAGGAGAAAAAACTTGAGGATCTGCGTTATCAGCAAAGCACTGCAGAATCTCGTATTGAGTCCCTGCAGCAAATCCAAACTCACTATGAAGGATTTAGTGACAGTGTAAAAATTTTCATGCAGTTGATGCAGGACAATCCGGAAACTAAGAAGCAACTGGGAGTGTCAGGACTGCTTGCCGATTTTATTACTGTGCCTGCGGATTCATTAGATATCGTATCTCCTGTAATGGCTGAAGTGCTGGACTGGGTGGTTATTGAACGAGCAGAAAAGCTTCCACAAATAGAAATATTTTGTGCTGAACACGAATTGGGGCAACTCGGGTTTGTAGCTTTAGATCGTCCTGCATCTGTTCCGAAATCAGCAGGAACCAAAGGTATTCCTCTTCCGGAAATTCTCAAGTTTAAGAAACCTTTACAAGAGTGGGGAGAAAAGTTTTTTTCACGATTTGCACTGCTGAAAGATGAAAAAAAATTTTGGAATGAAACTGATAAAAAGTGGCCGGACTCTCCTGAAGAGTGGCTCTCCTCATCCGGAATTTGTCTTTCAAATTCTTCCGCCAGCATGGGAAAAGTACAATCCGGATCTCTGGGTTTTTT